>Ga0209015_10008_pt1 | contig 292254 bp, 250 predicted proteins | sample EPASupsiteSAE300_FD_187264 | JGI IMG/M metagenome (GOLD analysis project Ga0209015, IMG submission 187264) | Bioremediated contaminated groundwater from EPA Superfund site, New Mexico - Sample SAE3-00 (SPAdes) (version 2) | ecosystem: Environmental > Aquatic > Deep subsurface > Groundwater >...
AGTCCGGGCGCGATCATCGATCGCGCTGCATGCGCTCGCCTGTGCATCGCTGACTGCTGTGCCGGCAATCGGTCATCCGCCAGCTAGCAGTCGCTTGACTTCCAATACGGTTGCTTTTCTTTGCGGCCGGCAAAGAAAAGTAGGTGCCCCCCCGCACAGGGGGAACGCTAATAGACCATTAACAAAACAAGGAAAGGCCAAAGACCCAGATCAACAACAACCCCGCCAACCCGGCAAAAACCAACTACTTAGCCACCGGCATAGTGAACTCAGCCCCCTTCCCAATACTATCCGGCCACCTCTGCATAATGCTCTTGTAGCGCGTATAAAACCGCACCCCCTCCTCCCCGTAGGCATGATGATCCCCAAACAGAGACCGCTTCCACCCACCAAAAGAATGCCACGCCATCGGCACAGGAATCGGCACATTAATGCCCACCATGCCGATCTGAATCTGCCGCGAAAAAGCCCGCGCCACGCCACCATCGGAGGTGAACAACGCCACCCCATTAGCAAACTCGTTAGCGTTGATAAGCTCCACAGCAGAAGCAAAATCCGGCACCCGCACAACACACAGCACAGGACCGAAAATCTCTTCACGATAAATCTTCATGTCGGTCGAGACATCATCGAACAACGTGCCGCCGAGAAAGAACCCCTTCTCATGCCCGGCCACCTGATGACTCCGCCCATCGACAACCAGCTTCGCACCCGCCGCCACGCCGGCATCGATATAACCCACTACTTTCTCGCGATGCGCCGCCGTCACCAACGGCCCCATCTCGGCTTCCTTTTCCATCCCGTTCAAAATCTTCAGGCTCTTCACTCGCGGTGTCAGTCGCTCGATCAACTCATCGGCAATATGCCCCACCGCAACGGCCACCGAAATCGCCATGCAACGCTCGCCCGCCGACCCATACGCGGCGCCGATCAATGCGTCGACCGCCTGATCGAGATCCGCGTCCGGCATCACCACCAGATGATTCTTCGCTCCGCCCAGAGCCTGCACACGCTTGCCGTGCTTCGTGCCTTCCGTGTAGATATATTCCGCAATCGGCGTCGAACCGACAAACGACAACGCACTCACCTCGGGATGCACGAGCAACGCATCCACCGCGACCTTGTCGCCATGCACGACGTTGAACACGCCATCCGGCAATCCTGCCTCTTTGAGCAATTCAGCCAGTCGGTTCGAAGCGGAAGGATCACGCTCCGACGGCTTCAGCACAAACGTATTGCCACATGCAATCGCCACCGGAAACATCCAGCACGGCACCATCATTGGGAAATTGAACGGCGTAATGCCGGCGACCACACCCAACGGCTGACGCAGATTCCAATTGTCGATGCCGCCGCCGATCTGGTCGGTGAAATCGGTCTTCAACAGATTCGGAATGCCGCACGCAAATTCGACGATCTCGATGCCGCGCATCACCTCGCCCTTCGCATCGGAAAATACCTTGCCGTGCTCACGCGTGATCAACTCCGCCAGTTCGTCATGGTGGCGGTCAAGCAATTCCTTGAACTTGAACAGCACGCGCGCCCGCTTGATCGGCGCGGTTTCGCTCCATGCAGGAAACGCGGCACTGGCGGCCGCGACCGCCGCATCCACCTCGGCGACGCTCGCCAGCGGCACACGCGCGCTCACGCTGCCAAGCGCAGGATTGAAGACGTCGCCGAAACGACCGCTCGTGCCTTCAACCGTCTTGCCGTTGATGAAATGGGTCAGCGCGCGTGCGCTTGTCTCACTGCGCACGGCCTCGTCCTGATATGTCTCGCTCATTGTCCTGTCCTCTTCCTGTGAAGGTCTTCCGCCCATTGCCAGCAGCGTGATCAACGCAAGCGTACGGCGCTTCGAGGCGACAAATCCAATGAGTAATGCTCAACTGCGCTATAAGCCGCGCTAATATCAGGATATGGATCTGACTCTGCTACGAGCGTTCGTCACCGTCGCGCGCGAGGGCAACCTCACGCGCGCGGCGGTGCAACTTCACCTGACCCAGCCTGCCGTCAGCCTGCAAATCAAGCATTTGCAGGAGACGCTCGGCGTGACGCTGTTCACGCGGACCTCGCACGGGCTTTCGCTGACCCGCGATGGTCAGGCCCTGCTGCCCCACGCGGAACGCGCGCTGGGAGCGGCGAGCGACGTGCAGCGCGCGGCGGCATCGCTGCGTCATGAAGTGCGCGGCCGACTGCGGATCGGCACGATTCTCGATCCGGCTTTTCTGCGTCTCGGCGGCTTTCTCAAGCAACTGGTGGAAACCTGGCCGCACATTGAAACGGCCTTACGCCACGGCATGTCGGGCTGGGTGCTGGAGCAGGTTCGGGCGGGAGAACTGGACGTCGGTTACTACATCGGCTTGCCCTCCGACGACGCTGGCCGCGACAGCGCCGCCTTTCACGCCGTCACGCTCACGCAATTCCAATACCGCGTGCTCGCGCCGGCAGGCTGGAAAGATCGCGTGAAAGCCGCACGCGACTGGCGCTCGCTTGCCGCGTTGCCGTGGATCTGGACGCCGCCCGCCTCCGCGCACAATCGATTGTTGTCGCGCTGCTTCGACGAAGCCGGCGTAAAACCGGTTAAGGTGGCGGAAGTGGATCAGGAGCCGTCGATGCTCGATCTGGTCAAGTCGGGCGTCGGTCTGACGCTCGCGCGCGATGCCACGGCGATCGCCGAAGCGCATGCACACGCGTTGACCATCGTCGAAGGCATCACCGTGCCGACCCAGCTAAGCTTCATCACGCTGGCCGAGCGCCGGGACGAACCGGCAATTGCCGCCGCGTTGAAGCTGATCGAGCAGCAATGGGCGACATAGGGTCATATAAGTGCCGCACAACAGGCCGAATATGCCGCGGATATGAGCGGCGCTCATGACAGCCGCATCGCGTTCGGCTGAAACAACGTCGTCACGCGCTTTTTTGTTAGATTGAGGGTTCGCGCTCACGCGCCGGCCCGCTTCGTTTCCGTTCCGTCTGACCTTGCCCTTCCCGGCAGCTTCGCCCCGGCAACACCGGAAGCTGCCGACCACGCCATCCTTCGACAGGAGCCTGACATGGCACGCAACATCGAAATCAAAGCCCGCGCCCAGCACTTCGAGCAACTGCGCGAGCGAGCCGCAAAGCTTGCGCCGGACGCCCCGCTGATCTTCCGCCAACAGGACTTTTTCTACGACGTGCCGCGCGGCCGCCTGAAGCTGCGCCAATTCGACGACGGCACGCCGGCCGAACTGATCTTCTATCAGCGCGACGACCGCGACGGCCCGAAGGCGTCGTACTACACGCGCAGCCCGGTGACCAACCCTGAAGCCATGCACGCGTTGCTGGCGACGGCGCTGACCACGCGCGGCATCGTCACGAAGGAGCGCCATGTGTATCTGACGGGCCGTACGCGGATCCATCTGGACCGGGTCGACGGTCTGGGCGACTTCGTCGAACTCGAAGTCGTGCTGGCGCAGGAGGACGACGAAGAAAGCGGCCATGCCGAAGCGCACGCAATGTTCCAGACTCTTGGCGTGCCGGAATCGGACCTGGTGGCGGTGGCCTACGTCGATTTGCTCAGTCCGGACAGTGAACCGAAGCAAGCCGCGTAAACCTAAGACGAATCAAGGGCCGCGAAGACCCGCTTCCTGAAACCGCGGCCCTTAAGCCTCTCAGCACCGAAACACCGGAAGCCGCTGCCTCAAACAGCGGCCGCCCCCGGCGACAGATGACCCAGCGGCAAAGGCCCATTGCGCTTGAACGTGGTCAACACGATATTGGAGCGCACGCTGTCCACGCCCGGCACACGCATCAGCTTCTTCATCACGAAGGTCGACAGATAATTGAGGTCGGGTGCCACAATGCGCAACAGATAGTCGGCGTCGCCGACCACCGCGTGACATTCCAGTACTTCCGGCAGCACGTCGATCTGCTGCTGGAATTGCTCGATGATCGAGTCGCCGTGATGCTTCAGCTTCAGACTCGTAAAAGCGGTCACGCCGAGCCCCAATTTTTCAGGGCGCAGCACGACACGATAGCCGTCCACCACCCCCACCTGCTCCAGGCGCTGCAAGCGCCGTCCGATCTGCGACGGCGACAGTGGCACCTGCTCCGCCAATTGCTGATGCGTAGCCCGGCCGAAGCGCTGAAGTACATCCAGCAGCGCGAGATCGAAGTGATCGAGTTCCAGCATGATTTATATCCGCATTGAATCCGTATTTGATGCACGATTATTGCATATCGTAATGCCATAACGCCATCATTGCGCCCTTTCCGCACGCTAGCCGCTCTACACTTGCATTGCCGTTTCAACCCGCAGTCACCGCAGAGCGTGCAGCATCATGTCCACAGCCAACACCGCCAAACTCAAAGAGCAATTCGACGCCGGCCTCGAAACTCGCGCCGACTTCACGATCGATCAGCCGACCGAACGATACGGCGCCGTCGACCACGCGGTATGGCAGCAGCTTTATGCGCGTCAAACGGCGTTGCTCAAGGGTCGCGTGTGCGATGAATTTCTGGCGGGCGTCGACCGTATCGGCATGCCGTCCGACCGCGTGCCCTCGTTCGACGAAATCAACGCCAGGCTGACGCCCGCGACCGGCTGGCAAATCGTCGCCGTACCGGGACTCGTGCCCGACCAGGTTTTCTTCGAGCATCTGGCAAACCGCCGCTTCCCGGTGACGTGGTGGATGCGCCGTCCCGACCAACTCGATTATCTGCAGGAGCCGGACTGTTTTCACGATCTGTTCGGCCACGTGCCGTTGCTGATCAATCCGGTGTTCGCGGACTACATGCATGCATACGGCCGCGCCGCGCTTGCCGCTAACGACGCCGGCGCGCTGCCGCTGCTCGCGCGGCTCTATTGGTACACAGTCGAGTTTGGCCTGATCCGCGACGCGGCGAGTCCGAACGGCGTGAAGATCTACGGCGCGGGCATCGTATCGAGCAAAGGCGAGACGCTCTACAGCCAGCAAAGCGCGGCACCGAACCGGCTTGGCTTCAACCTAGAGCGCGTGATGCGTACGCGCTACCGCATCGACACGTTCCAGAAAAGCTACTTTGTCATCGACGACTTCGCGCAATTGTTCAGCGTGGCGCAAACCGATTTCGCGCCGCTGCTGGCGAGGCTCGCTGCGCAGCCGGCCTTCGCCGCAGGCGACGTGCTCACGTGTGATGACGTCCTCACGCGGGGCTCGCAGGAAGGCTGGCAAGCCGACGGCGATATCTGAAAACACAATCGGAGCAATCCGACAGCAGGCTGACGGCATCCGTGAAAAAATAGCGGATGCGCATGCCCACTGGCGTGCCGGTTCAGATCAACGAGGTCGCATCATGATTAATAAACTCACTTCCGAAGAACGCGCCACGCTAATGACGGAACTGCACGGCTGGCAAGCCGTAGCGGGCCGCGACGCGATCCAGCGCCAGTTCAAGTTCGCCGACTTCAACGAAGCATTCGGCTTTATGACGCGCGTGGCAATCAAGGCGCAGGAGATGGATCACCATCCCGAATGGTTCAATGTGTACAACAAGGTGGAGATCACGCTGTCGACGCATGAAGCCAATGGCCTGACCCAGCGGGACATCAAATTGGCACAATTTATCGACAGTATTACAGCTTAATACAAGCGTTCAGGTACCTCGGTGCGCCCCGCATCGAGTGATTTGACGGTAATGAAAGGGCATTGCAGGCAATCCGGCGCCCAAACCTTCAGTTCTACAGGCTATTATTAAGGCGGACGTAAGAATCCCACGCTTGCCTGGCAATCCCGTCCAAACGATCCGGCGATAGCGTCTGCTGACGCTGTACAATCATCAGCGCATACGGCTTGGAGAGCGCGCTTGCCTCCTTGCACAGAACGAGTTCGTCGCCGCTCGAAGGTGAGCGGGCGCGCCAGAAGTTGATTGCGGCTTCCAGTTCGTGAATGCTTATCTCGGACATGACGTCGTGCTCGCCCGGTGGCTGCTGTTTGGCTGCCAGTGCAACTTCAGGCTGCTCGATAGCTGTTTCGTGACCACCTTTGTGCCAGTCCGGCACGGCCACGCAGCATGCTGCCTGTGCAGCAGGCGCTCCGGCGAACCGCTTGCCCAGACGCCTAAAACCATTGTACTTGAGCGAAATCCATGCGACTCCTTCTGATCGAAGATGACCGCCCCATCGCACGCGGCATCCAAAGCAGTCTCGAACAAGCCGGCTTCACCGTCGACATGGTCCATGACGGCATTTTCGCCGAACAGGCCCTCACCCAAAATCGCCACGAGCTGGTGATCCTCGATCTGGGCCTGCCCGGGATCGACGGCATGACGCTGCTCGCGCGCTTCCGTCAGAGCAATCGCCACACGCCGGTGATCATCCTCACCGCGCGCGACGAGCTGAACGACCGCGTACAAGGCCTGAATTCGGGCGCGGACGACTACATGCTAAAGCCGTTCGAACCCACCGAGCTCGAAGCACGCATTCGCGCGGTGATGCGCCGCAGCGGTCCGCACGGCGACATGCCGCGTCCGGAAGTGTCGCTGGGCGGTGTGCGTCTGTCGGGCGTCGACCGCCGCATTTTCAACGACGACAAGCCGCTCGAACTGTCGCCGCGTGAATTCGCCGTGCTCGAAATGCTGCTGCTGCGCCATGGCCGCGTGGTCAGCAAGGCTCAGTTGCAAGACCATCTGACGCACTTCGGCGGCGATCTCGGCGACACCGCGATCGAAGTCTACGTGCACCGGGTGCGTAAAAAGCTCGAAAACTGCCGTGTCGAAATCGTCACGGTGCGTGGCTTCGGTTACCTGTTGCAGGAAATCCGCCAGGCCGCATAATCGCCACAAGGGCCGCACGCTGTGCTGCGGCCTGACGGCGCCGGGCCGGCGCCGCGCACTCGGTGCGCAGTTCGCCGGCAACCGGCAAGTTTTCACGGCGCCGCGGTGTGTTTCGCCGTTGCCCCTTTCCTGCGCGTTCGATCATGCCCCAGCCGGCCGCCAATAGTCTGCGCCGCACGCTGCTGCGGCGCCTCGCTGCTCCCCTTTCGCTGCTCGCCCTGATGAGCGGCCTGATCGCTTACTGGCTGGCGTGGCAGTACACGCAGCATGTGGTGGACAGGTCGCTTGCCGATCTCGCTACCGCGATCTCCAAACAGATCCAGATTGCCGGCCCTAACGCCAAGGTAACGGTGCCGCCGCTCGCGCAGGCCATGTTCTCCGATCCGGTCGAACATCTCGTCTATCGAATCAGCACCGGCGAAACCGAGATCGCCGGCGACCACAATCTGCCGCTGCAAGGCACCAGCGTGCGGCGCATGCACTACGCGTACGTTTTCGAGACGCAGCACCAGGGCGTGACGGTGCGCGTGGCGCAGGTGCGCGTCGATCAGCCCAGCGGTAATCCGATCGTCGTCGAAGTCGGTCAGCCGGTGCATCATCGTTTTCGCATCGCCGCCGAGTTTCTGGTCGCGATCATGATGCCGCTGCTGTTGCTGCTGCTGGCCGGGTGGGCGATCGTGTGGCGAGTGGTCAATCAACAGCTCAATCCGCTCACCGATCTCGCCGACTCGCTGAACCGGCAGACCCACACGTCGCTCGAGCCGGTGGACGAAACCTACGTACCAGTCGAAATCCGGCCCCTTACCGGCGCGCTTAACGCGCTGCTCGATCGCCTGAAAACCGCCCTCGACGGCCAACGCAAATTTATCGCCGACGCCGCGCATCAGTTGCGCACGCCGCTCACCGCCGTCAAGCTGCATGCGGAGCAGGCAGCGGTCGCGCGCGACCCGCAGCAGACGCTTGCGGCGGTCCGTGAACTGCGCGCAGCCGCCGACCGTGCCGTACGGCTGTCGAATCAGTTGCTTTCGCTGGCGCGCGCCGAACCGGGCGAACAAGCCGCACGTTTCGTGAACGTGGATATGGCCGCGCTGGCATTCGATACGGGTGCGGAATGGGTGCCGCGCGCGCTGACGTTCCATGTCGACCTCGGCTTCCAGCGGCTCGACGATCCGGCCAACGATCATCCGCTGATGGTGCGCGGCAATCCGGTGCTGCTGCACGAAGTGATCGCCAATCTGCTGGATAACGCGCTCAAGTACGTGCCGCCTTCACGCTTCGATGGCGGCCGGATTACCGTAACGGTGTCGCAAACCGTGATCGACGAACTGCGTATGGCGGAGATCATCGTCGAGGACAATGGGCCGGGCGTACCGTACACACAGCAAGCCGATCTGTTCAAACGATTCTTCCGCGGCGACGGTCAGAGCGAAGCCGGTGTGGATAGCGGCGCCGGTCTCGGTCTCGCAATCGTTCATGACATCATGGTGCTGCATCACGGCAGCGTACATTACGAAGATGCGCCGGAAGGCGGGGCGCGCTTCATCGTGCGCATTCCGCTGATTCCGATCAGCGTTCACCACGACGTGGATATCGAGGCGCGGCGTCCGGTAAAAAAATCGGCGCACTCGGCGCCGATCGATATCTGATTCTGCAGCAGGCCAACCCGCTGCCAGGGGCCGCCTCGAGTTCACCAAGGTCCAACCTGGTGCTCACCCGAGGCGGCCCGCTTTATTTCTTCTTCGCCTTTTTTGCGGACGTTTTCGCCTTCTTTGCCGTCTTGTCCGACCTGGACGCGCCCTTCTCTTTCTCCGGCGGCGCCAGCATCGTGCCGCGGCACTTGCGCGCGCCGCAGCGGCATTCGTATTCCTTCTTCAGCTTCTTGGTCTGGCGTGCGTCGATGACGAGGCCGTAGTCGTAAAAGACTTCCTCGCCCTCGGCGATGTCGCGCAGCGCGTGCACATATACATGACCGTCGATCTCTTCGGCTTCGCAATTAGGCGCGCACGAATGGTTGATCCAGCGCGCGCTATTGCCATTCACCTTGCCGTCGATCACCTTGCCGTTATCGAGCGCGAAGTAGAACGTGTGATTCGGCTCGGCCGGGTTATGCGGATGACGGCGCAACGCTTCCTTCCAGGAGATCCGCTCACCCTTGTATTCGATCAGCCGTTCACCCGCCGCAATCGGCTCGGTGGCAAACACGCCTTTGCCGTGCACACCCGAACGGCGCACGGCGATCCTGCGTGAACTCATTGAATGAATCCTTGTGAAGAACTGGGGGTGAAGATCCGGCAATCGCCAGAAACGCCCGCGTCTGACGCGCTGCTTTTTCTGACGCGGATAGCAAACGCGGCGCCTTGCGAGCGCCGCGTCGACCTGCGACGCTCATGCGCCACATCCGGCATCCTACACGCTCAAGACAGCTTCCTTCAACCGTCAAAAAGACGTGAACGCACAAGGCGCGTGTGCAGCTTTACCGTTGTCCGAACGAAATCTCGCCGAACAGCGCCTTTTGCTCGCGTGGTTGCGAGCGCCAATACTGCGGCGGCGCTTCGACCGTCGCACCGAGTTGAGCCGCGGCATGCCACGGCCAACGCGGGTTGTAGAGCAATGCACGCGCCAGTGCGATCAGATCGGCGTCACCTTCTTCGATGAGTTGTTCGGCGTGCAGCGGATCGGTGATCAGGCCCACGCCGATGGTCGTGAGGCCGGTTGCCTGTTTGACGGCCCTTGCAAAGGGAATCTGATAACCCGGCTCGAGCGGAATTTTCTGCAACGGCGAGACGCCACCGGACGACACATCGATCCAGTCGCAGCCACGCTTTTTCAACTCCTGCGCGAACACGATCGTTTCTTCGAGCGTCCAGCCGCCTTCCACCCAGTCGGTTGCCGAGACGCGTACGCCGACCGGTTTGTCGGCCGGAAACGCGGCGCGCACGATGTCGAATATTTCGAGCGGAAAGCGCATCCGGTTCTCCAGCGAACCGCCGTAATCGTCGTTGCGTTGATTGGCGATCGGCGACAGGAACTGATGCAGCAGATAGCCATGCGCCGCATGCACTTCCAGCGCGTCGACGCCGAGGCGTGCGGCACGCCGCGCGGAAGCCGCGAACGCTTCGCGAATCCGGTTCAGCCCAGGAGTATCGAGCGCGAGTGGCGGCTCTTCACCCGCTTTATGCGGCAACGCCGACGGCGCATGCGGCAACCAGCCGCCTTGTGAAACGGGAATCAGTTGACCGCCTTCCCAAGGCACGTGACTCGACGCCTTGCGTCCCGCATGCGACAACTGCATCGCAACGCGAATGTGCGAATGCTTGCGGATCGCGGCGAGCACCGGCACCAGCGCCGCCTCGGTGGCGTCGTCCCACAGTCCGAGATCGCCCGGCGTGATGCGTCCATCAGGCTCGACAGCGGTCGCCTCGATGCACAGCATGCCGGCGCCCGACAGCGCCATACTGCCGAGATGGATCATGTGCCACGCGGTAGCCTCGCCACGTTCGGCGGAGTACTGGCACATTGGGGAAACGACGATGCGGTTGGGAAGCGTCACGCTACGCAGCGTGAGCGGAGAAAAAAGCGCGCTCATGGATTACGCCCTGTAAAAACCCAAGAGCGGACGAGCATAGCACTGCGGCTCATTGTCTGCAGGCGCGCGCGGATCAGGGTTTCGGTTCGACCTGATCGAGCCACTCGCCAAACATCCGGCGCGCGGCGATTTCCAGCACCGGCCCGAACTGCGCCGTCTCGGCCCGCAAGCGGCGTACGTCGATACCATGGCCGGCGATCTCGCCGGCGTTGCCGATCAGCCAGGGCTCGAACCGGTCAGCGCGAATCTCCGGGTGGCATTGCAGACCCAGCACGTGCCCGCCCCAGGCGAATGCCTGGTTTTCGCAGGCAGGCGTCGAAGCGAGACGGGTGGCGTTGTCGGGCAGATCGAAGGTGTCGCCATGCCAATGCAGCATCGACGTGAGCGCGCCATCCAGATGGCGCACTGGCGACGCACGGCCGGCATCGGTGAGCGTAAGCGGTGTCCAGCCGAGTTCGGTATGGCCGGCGGGATAGACCCGCGCCCCGAGCGCACGCGCGATCAGTTGCGCGCCGAGGCAGATGCCGAGCGTCGGCAAACCGGCGGCGATCCGCTTCTCGATCATGGCGAGCAACGGCACGAGCGTCGGATAGAGCACGTCGTCAGTTGCACTGATCGGGCCGCCCAGGATCACCATGAGCGATGCGGCGACCGGGTCCGGCGCCTCGATGCGGGCAAAGCCGACGTCGAGATAGCGCACCGGCCGACCGCGCTCGCCGAGCTCCAGTTCAAGACTGCCCAGATCCTCGAAGTGCACATGGCGAATGGCCAGAACTTCGCGATTCATCAGCCTGCCCCACCTTCAGGTTGACTAAAGACTTGCCGCTACGCGGCGCGAACCGGCCAGCGGACGGCAATCGCCGGCCGCCGGAGCACGGTTTGGCAGTGTAGCGGAATGTCCTGAAAGACGCCGCCTTATTGGGCGAAGATCTTCCAGGTCTTCTTCTGGGTGGCGATGTCAGCCGCTTCGTACACCGAGCAATCGAGACGCACGTCTGTGTCCGACATATTCAGATTGAGCAGCGCGCAATGATGCGGCGTCTTCTTCGGCGTCTTGCTCGGCTCGAAATGCGTGCAGGTCAGGCACATGCGGTGCGGCGGAATCGTGCCTTGCACTTCCAGCTGATGGATGGTCTTGAGCAGCGTGCGATAGAACAGCGACTGCTCTTCGTCGCGCAGCGTGCCGACCGCTTTGGCCAGAAAGTCCGGCCATTGCGCAGCGCGCTTCGCGGCGGTGCGGCCACGCGCCGTCAGACGGACCGCGAGAGCGCGGCCGTCGTCGAGGGCACGGCGTTTTTCGACCAGGCCTTTGGTCTCGAGCGTGCTCACGGCGTCGCTGGTGGTTGCGGCGGTCAACGCCGTTTCGCGGGCAATTTCGCCAAGACGCATCGGGCCCTTGCGTTGCATCAGCAAGACCAGGATTTCGCCCTGGGTCGGCGTAAGGCCTGCGCCCTCCGCCCATTCCCAAGCCTGGCTCCGCATGGCCGTGCTCAATCGCAATAGGCTGTGGGTCACTCGCCCGGTTGCCTGTTCTCCGTATACGCCTTCGCTCATAATCTTCGTTTGGTTTATTAAAGCTTGCGTGCAATGTCGGCGAACCGCTGCCGAACAAGCCCGTAGCCTGTGTGGGGTAGCCTCGCCCAAAAGCGAGCGAGACGGTTTCTACTATCTCAAAAATTTACCGCCTTACCAGCCAAAGGCAGCTAAAGCGACATTCTATGCGAGACCGGCCAATCGTACAGCTAAGTTATCCAACATAAGCTGTGGATAACCATGGGAAAACATAGGGGATCGCTTGTGTGCCGATTCTTGATAAGCAACCAGCCCCCGCTGCCCTAACCAAAGTTGTCCTCGTTTACCGGCTCCGACGCACCTTTGATCCGCCCGGTTATGGTTTACGTAGCACTTTGACTTTTCAGGGAATTATTCAGTTGTCCACAGGCAGATGCAATGCTTGTTAACTACTACTACGTATGTATACGTAAATTTTTGAAAAACCTAAGACCCCGCGAGCTGGAAATTTATTTACGAAAAAAAACCCGCACGAAGCGGGTTTCCTTACGGTTTAGCGTAAGCGATCGCGTCTCCGGCTAGGCTCGCCACTGCAAACACTGCTGCCTTACGGCTTCGTGCAAGGACTTTTCCCGCTCGAAGACACCGCGCAGCCAAGCCGCGTCATTGACCTGACCGCGTGCGATCGCGCCGATTTCGGCGAGCGCGTTGCCCGATCCCAATGCTTCGGCATGCGGTGCAATCAGATCCAGCGTTTCGAGGATGTCTTCGGAAATCGTCTTGCGCTCGCTCGTTTGCGGATTGATGCAGTTGCCGGCCAGACCGAAGCGGCATGCTTCAAAACGGTTGAAAGTGTAGACAAGGTAATCGTCTTCTTTCGGCGTGATCGGCTTGTCGAGCAGCAGATGCCGTGCAAGGGTCTGGATGTAGCAGGCAATCGCTGCCGCGCGATCCACAGAAAACGGCGTATCCATCACGCGAACTTCGATCGTGCCGAAACCCGGCTTCGGCCGGATGTCCCAGTAGAAGTCTTTCATGCTATTGACCACGCCCGTGTGAACCATCTTCGAGAAATATTCCTCGAAGCTGTCCCACGTCAGCACGAATGGCGCACGCCCCGACAACGGAAACGCAAACACGGAATTCAGTCGTGCCGAATGAAAACCGGTATCGACACCCTGTACGAACGGCGACGAAGCGGACAAGGCGATGAAATGCGGAATGAAGCGCGACATGGAATGCAGCAGGTACAGCGCGCTGTTCGGATCCGGACAGCCGATGTGCACGTGCTGGCCGAACACCGTAAATTGCTTGGCAAGGTAGCCGTACAACTCCGAAAGATATTGAAAGCGCGGTGTATCGACAATCTGTCTTTCACTCCATTGCTGGAATGCATGCGTGCCGCCGCCGCACAAGCCGACGTTCAGATGATCCGCTGCGGAAACCAGCGTGTCGCGAATCTTGCGCAGATCGGTGACGGCCTGTTCATGCGTCGTGCAGATACCGGTCGACAGCTCGATCATGCTTTCGGTGATTTCCGGCGTGATGTTGCCGGGGATTTTTTCATCCTTGATGAGGCGCAGCAGGTCTGAGCCGGCTTTGGTCAGATCATAGTCATGCGTGTTCACGATCTGCATTTCGAGTTCGACACCGAAGGTGAACGGTTTCGAATCGATGAAGGGTTCGAGTGACATAGCGTCCCCTGAGTCAGGTCGGCCGGTGTGTCACGTGGCTGTGTCACAGGTCCGGCCGTTTTTTTGAAACGAATAAACGGAATAAAGCGAGGATAAAGCGCGCAAATCAAGCATCCAGCGCATCGAGTAGCAGTGCTGCGTTACTCTTCGCGCCGTTCGGCCACCAGCGCCAGGCTGCGATACACGAGCCACGGCCCGAGAATCTGCAGCACGAAAATCGAACACATCACGATCGCGCGCAGTTGTGGATCGAAATTCGGATAAAGGTTGTAGGTATCGTCGACAAGCAGGTACGCAAGCGCCGACATCGGTGAGAGCGACAAACCGAGGGCCATGCCCTGCTTCCAGTTCAAACCGCTCGGCTTGGCAAAGGCCATCACGCCCACCAGTTTCGCAACCAGCCGCGCAATAATCAGACCCAGCGCAGCGACGCCGCCGAGCGCGATGTCTTTCCATTCGAACGAAGTCAGCGTCAACACGAACAGAATCACGGTCAACAGCCAGCCTGCCGTGCCGAAATGCTCCGGCCACAACTGCGGACGCGCTTCAAGATTCTTAACGATGATGCCCGCAGCCAGCAACGCAAGAATGGTGGAAAGCTTGAACACGTGCGCAATCGCAATCGCCAGCAATACGAGGCCGAATAGCGCGACAAACGAATGCTCGTCCTGCATATTCAGACGTCGATAAAAAAACGTGCAGGTGCGCGCAAGCAGATAGGCCAGTACGAGCGAGCCGACCAGCAGATAAAGCGGTTGCAGAATCGTGGCATAGACGTTGCCGTAAACCTCCTGATGCAACCAGCTCGAGACCAGCTTTTCGATCACCACCGCGTACATGCTGTTCAACGCGGTCAGGGTCAGCAATCGTTGAGTCACCTGGCCTTCCGCGCGCAGCTCGGTTTTGAGCTGGATCACCATGGCCGGCGAAGTCGCCATCGCGATCGCGGCGAGCACCGTTGCCACCATCAGCGGCACCTTCAGAAACAGCAGCACCGGCAACACTAGCGCGAACGTCAGCGTGGCCTCGGCGACGCTCGACAGAATCAACCAGGGATTGCGGCGGATCCAGCGCAGATCGAGCCGGCTGCCCAGTTCGAACAACAGCAAACCGAGTGCGACGTCGAGCAGCGGCCTGGCGGCGGTCGCGGACTGCGCGTCGATCACGCCGAAACCGGCAGCGCCCGCTATCAGGCCGATGACCGCATACCCGGAAATGCGCGGTAAGCGCCATGCGCGAAAGCAGAGTTCACCGCACAGACCCGCGGCGAGCAACGCAAGGCCGGCCCAAAAGATGGCGTCGGGAGTGAGTGGCCAGGCAGGAAAAAATGAAAACGCCGACTTCATTGTGATGGGTTCTCCTTGGCAGCAACGGCAGACGACACGAACCGGCCTCAACACCGGTGAGCGGCTGAGCACATGAGGCGCTCACTGTTGCGATCGCTTCGCGTGACCCGCGTTGCGAGTTTTCAATGATCGGATGATCTGAATGCGCCGCGGTCGCGTGGAGCGCGACGCATTTCGGGGTGCGGCCGTAGCAACCGGCACGGAACGGTTGAAAGAACGCCGTCGACTTTGAATCAGATTCTGATTGAGCGGCACCGTTCCGTTGCAGCGAGTGCCGCCCAGGGCGAGGCACGACGCGGAAAAGAACGGCGATTGTGCCATAGCTTTTTCATACTTGATTGAAAAGACCGGAACATGCCGTCAAAACGGTAAAAACGTACGTTAACTTCGCATGACGCGGAAAATGCGACCGTTTTGCCAGTGAATCAGGCTCGCGCAGGTTACCGATTCAACGTTGCAGAACTGTTTTTTCCGAAACACTGCGGACGCCGTTTTGTACCCATTGCAGGAGGTTCGAGCTCGGCGATTGCGCTCGAGGTCGAGCGGGTTCTTCTGTTTACAGGTTTACCGTATGTATACGTAGTAACAGTTAACAAGGTGCCTCGTTTTCTGTGGATAACCCAGGTTTACCGAATCGATTCAGCGGGTTGTCGCTCGCATAACAGGATGCACAGCATGTGCGGCAGCAGCGGGTATACAAGGGTAACTTTTGGCGATTTTCGGCGGCGGCAAAGTTACCCCGTTTACGTCCACAATGGTTCCACATGAGTTGCGCGGGTTAACAGGGCGGTTATCCACAAGTTTCAGTGGATAACTTTTTCGTCACGGCTGTTTGCGTGTGCGCTTAGTCGGCTGTGCCGTGGCGCAACGCACGCAAGAGGAAGCGAGCCGGATCGATATCTTCTGCCAGCTCGCGTTCGAGCGGCCAGGGCTCACCTTCGATCTGGGAGGCAATCAACTCGGCGCCCAGGCTTGCCCACACCAAACCGCGCGAACCGTAAGCGAATGCGCCGTACAAGCCGTCGATGCGTGGCAAATCGAGCGGCCAGGCGCCACGCAGACGCAGGGCGTCGCGTGCCGCCGCGGGTTCGTCGGCTAAATTGCCGATCATGGGCATCCGGTCGCTCGTCACGCAGCGAAACGCGACGCGCCCGGCGAGCGCTGCCGCGCGTGCCGGATCGATAACGCCGTCAAAAGCCGGCAGCATCTGCGCAACCCGTTCGAGGTTTTCCAGATGGCCATCCGGGCGCAGCGAGGTGTCAGGGTCGTCGAGTTCGTAGGTGGCGCCGGTTAGCGTGACGCCGTTGGCGAGTGGCACCGCGTAGCCTTCGCCTATCACCGGCATGCCGAGCGGAGGTACGGTGCCGGCCGGCAGCAAGGTCAGCTGGCCGCGGATGCTGCGGGTTGGCGCGTGACGCAAACCGGCGATGCGCGCGGCCTCGTGCGCACTTGCGACAATGACCAGCGGCGCGCGCGCGAGCGCCTGCCCCGCCACATCGAAGACGGTCCATTGATTACCGGACCGTTCGAGGCGCCCCACGTCCACGCAGAAGCGGCGCTCGAGCAACCCGCCCGCGGCTGCGCACTGCGCGGCGCAAAGCGACGCCGGGTCGATCCAGCCGCCGTGCGGAAACAACCAGCCACCGTGCGCGAGCGGCATGCCTGCTAAGTGCTGTGCTTCGTTCAGCGATAGGGGCGTGACATATTCAGGCGCGTAACCGAACGCCGTGATTGCTTCGCTCATCGAACGTGCTTCGTCGTCGTCCGCGGCGATCTGCAGCAGGCCTGGAGCGCCGCGCAAGGGACGATGGCCCAGCCGTTCGAGCGCGGCCCAACGTCTGAGCGTATAGAGAAAGCCCGCTCGCGTAACGCGCGAAGCGACGCTGTCATCCCGCGAGATCATCGGATGGAATACGCCGGCAGGGTTGCCCGAGGCGTCCTGAGCGACCGATGCGTGCCGCTCCAGCGAGGTGACGCGCCAACCGCGTGAGGCCAGGCGCTCGATCGCCGCGCAGCCGGCGAGTCCGGCGCCGATCACGATCGCGTGCCGCTCATCGACTTCAAGCGGCGCGGGCGGTTCATAGCGGCGCACACGCCAGCGTGGCGCGAAATGGCCGACCAGCATCGCGCGCTTCCAGCCGAAGCCGTCGACTTTTTGGTACACAAAGCCGTTTTGGGTCAGCGCGCGCTTGATGTCGCCGGCGCTGCTGTAGGTCGCGAACGTGGCGCCTTCGCCGGCCAGACGAGCGAGCGCCTTGAAGATCGCAGGCGTCCAGATGTCCGGGTTCCTGGCCGGCGCGAAGCCGTCGAGATAGAACGCATCGGCGCATAACCTCAATGCGGGCAAGCTTTCCGCCGCGTCGGCGAACACCAGTGTCAGTGTGACGCGGCCATTCTCGAATTCGAGCCGGTGCGTGCCGGGGACCAGCATCGGCCATTCAGTGGCGAGTGTGTCCGCCAGCGCGGCAATTTCGGGATTCGAAATCGTCGCTGCATAGACGCTGCGCAAATCGGCCTGAGTAAACGGATGCTTCTCGGTCGAAACGAAGTGCAAGCGTTCGCAACGCGCCGGATCGGCTCGCCATGCGGACCATGTCGTGAGGAAATTGATGCCCATGCCGAAGCCGGTTTCGAGCACGGTAAACACGCGCCTACCCTGCCACCGCTGCGGTAGCTTATTGCCTTGGAGGAAGACGTATTCAGCCTGTTCGAGACCGCCGACGGCGCTGTGATAAATGTCGTCGTAGCGCGGTGAAAACGGCGTGCCGTTGTCGCGGAATGCGAGGACGGCGGGGATCAACGGATCGGTCATGCGCGGTGGAAAATGACGCTCGAAAGAGCGGATCAGACGTTACCGCCGGCGCGGGCAGCTCGCCAGGCGGCGAAAAGACGTGTGGCAACGTTGGCAAAAACCAACGCTAAGCCCCGTCCACGCTGGGTTTCAGCCTTCGATTGAGGTCCGCGAAGAGAAAAAAGAAGGGTTTCCCCTGAATCTCGGCCCCAGAACCGCTTAAATCTTCGAAACCCTTGTCCTGATTGGGTTTGCGCTGCGCTATCATAGCAAGCGCCGCGAAGGGAGCGGCGGCACGGCCGTGGGGCGGTCAATTACCCCATGCTAATTGTCCGGAGGGGATCCGGAGCCGCAGCTGCTCGACGGCGCGGCCCGCGCACGTATAATCGGCGCGTTCGCGCTGTTCGTGTCAACCTAAACTCAGAAAGGAACCTTAATGAACAAACAGGAACTGATCGACGCCGTCGCAGGACAGACGGGCGCCAGCAAGGCTCAAACCGGTGAGACGCTGGACACGTTGCTTGAAGTGATCAAGAAGTCTGTGTCGAAGGGTGATGCGGTCCAGTTGATCGGCTTCGGTAGCTTCGGTTCGGGCAAGCGCGCAGCACGTACGGGTCGTAACCCCAAGACCGGCGAAACTATCAAGATCCCGGCCGCCAAGACCGTCAAGTTCACGGCTGGTAAGGCGTTCAAAGACGCAGTCAACAAACGCTAAGCAGATTACTGCCCGGCAGTTGACGCCCGCCAATGGCGGGTTTTTTTTCGTCTGGAATTACTGTTTAGCCGTGACGGGCGTCGCGGCTAAACAGTTGCGTGAGGCGCAACGGCCTCGCCGGCTCAATCGTGACGATGCACGATTTCGCCGTGGCCATGGCCGTCGTGATCATGATGATCGTGGTCATGGTCGTCTTCGTCGAAATCCCATGCCGGGAACGGATCGGCGAATTGTTGCCACGCTTGCGGTCCCGCCGCGTATTCCTCTTCGGTGACGAGGCACGCATCGAACTTCGCTTTCCATACTGCCGGGTCGATGCCGACGCCGATCATCACCAGTTCCTGGCGACGGTCGCCAATGCTCAGATCGTCCGGATCGCCGTACCAGTCGGCGGCAATTTCGGCGGCCAGCTCGTCGTCGCCATCCGGCCATTCGCTGCGATCCTGAGCGGCCCACCACATGCCCGCCGGACCATGCCGGCAAGCGCCACCCGCCTGCGATAGCGAACCCGCAATGTCGTTACGCGTGGCGAGCCAGAAGAAGCCCTTGCTGCGCAAGACGCCCTGCCACTCCTGATGCAGCAGCGCCCACAGGCGCTCCGGATGAAACGGCCGCCGCGCGCGGTAAATGAAATTGCCGATGCCGAATTCGTCTGCTTCACCGTGATGAGCATGGCCGTGTTCATGCTCCTGATTGAGCGACGCCAGCCACCCCGGTGCGCTCGACGCCTCGTCGAAATCGAAACGTCCGGTGTTCAGCACGTCGGCAAGCGGCACCTCGCCGAAACGGCTCACTACCTGCACGGCACGCGGATTGATGCGCGCAAGGATGCGTTGCAAACGCGTGAGTTCGTCGGCGCTCACCAGATCGGCCTTGTTCACCACCAGCACATCGCAAAACTCAATCTGCTCGATCAACAATTCGACCAGCGTGCGATCGTCCTCTTCAGTGGCGGCGATGCCCCGTTCGGACAGCGCGTCGGCGGAGCCGTAGTCGCGCAGAAAGTTGAACGCGTCGACCACCGTCACCATCGTATCGAGCCGCGCGATATCGGATAGCGACACGCCGTCGTCGTCGACGAAGGTGAAGGTTTCGGCGATCGGCATCGGCTCGGCCACGCCGGTCGACTCGATCAGGATTGCATCGAAGCGCTTTTCGCCGGCCAGCCGCTTGATCTCGACCAGCAAGTCGTCGCGCAACGTACAGCAGATGCAGCCGTTCGACAGTTCGACGATTTGTTCTTCGACATGCGAAAGCGCGGCGGCGTCGCGCACCAGCGTTGCGTCGATGTTGACGGCCGCCAGATCGTTGACGATCACGGCAACGCGCAACCCTGCACGGTTCGCAAGGATGTGGTTCAGGAGCGTGGTCTTGCCCGCGCCCAGAAAACCGGAGAGGACGGTGACGGGCAATAGCGGCTGGTTCATCGCAGTACGGAAAGACAAGAGGATTGGAGGGCGTGCCGGGTGGGGTCGCATGACTCCGGGGCCAGAAGACGGCCGAACACCGGCGGCAGCACGAAGCCGCATTGTGCATCAAAACGGAAAAGGGCCGCGCGGCGAGAACGGCTCAGTGCGCAGCCGGCATCAGATTCCACTTGCGCAGGATGGCGGCGATCTGCTGCGCATACTTGTCACGCAACGCCGGCGTCTCGGAGTGATACGCGCCGACCGCCTGCCAGGTATTGCCGTACTTGTTCATCTGACGGCGCAGATGCCACGCCGCGATGTAGACGTTCTTGCAGGGCTCCATCAGCGTGCCTTGCGAGATGCCGTACTGGGCGAGCGTGGGCAGATGAACCGAGTTGATCTGCATGACGCCGTAATCGGTGGAGCCGTTGGCGTTCTTATGCAACGCATCCGGTCGATTGTGTGACTCCTGCCACGCAATTGCGCGCAGAATCAGGGGGTTGACCTTCTGATATCCTGCGGCCTCGTCAAAGCAATCGGCACGCGCGGACCCTGCTGCGATCAGCACGGCAAGTCCTGCGGCGGCAGTGACGAAGGTTCGTTTCATCAGTCAATAAATACGACTAAGCAAATCGCAAGAATAGGGTTTGACAAGGCATCGCACCGGCCATACTTCAGCCGCTGGAAGCCGGTGAGGCTCGCTGGCCGGGCGTTTGCCGGGCATCGGGGAAAACCCGCCTCGGCAAGTCGCTGCCAGCACCTCGAACGGCTCGTATCATACCGGCAGGCAGATACCCGTCAAGCTGGCTAACCGACATAGTCGAGCGTAAAACGAAGCGCGTCTGCGGGTCGGCGCACACAAGCACGTTTGCTTTCAATTGCTTGACGATTGGAGGCGGTCTTTAGAGTAATCACACCGGGTCGCTTGTTTTGTGACAAATCCGACATGAAAAACTGTTACTGTTCATTTTTTTCGGACTTTGGATGTCCGGCATCCCGGGGATTGACCCCTGATGAGGCCGGCTGGCAGACCGACAGGGCGGCGGCCTGCTCAAATGTTCGCACTGCATGACCGTCGACGGCTCGCGCCGTCGGCTTCGAACCCACATTCCATGAGAAGAAATCGTATGGCATTGCGTCGCGTCGCAACGGCGCTGCTGGTGGCTGGATTGATCACCGCGCAGACAGCACAGGCACAGGTGACACTCAACTTCGTGAACGCCGATATCGACCAGGTGGCCAAGGCGATCGGGGCGGCAACCGGCAAAACGATCATCGTCGACCCGCGCGTGAAGGGTCAGTTGAACCTCGTGTCAGAAAATGCAGTGCCTGAAGACCAGGCGCTGAAGACCCTGCAATCCGCCTTGCGGATGCAGGGTTTTGCGCTGGTGCAGGATCACGGCGTACTGAAGGTGGTTCCGGAGGCCGATGCCAAGCTGCAAGGCGTGCCGACCTATGTCGGCAATGCGCCGGTGGCGCGGGGCGATCAGGTCATCACGCAGGTGTTCACGCTGAAGAACGAGTCGGCGAACAACCTGCTGCCGATCTTGCGTCCGCTGATCTCGCCGAACAATACCGTCGCTGCTTACCCGGCCAACAACACGATTGTGGTGACCGATTACGCCGACAACGTGCGGCGCATCGCGCAGATCATCGCGGGTGTCGATACGGCCGCCGGCCAGTCGGTGTCGGTGGTGCCGCTGAAGAATGCGAATGCGATCGATATCGCCGCGCAGCTGACCAAGATGCTCGACCCCGGCGCGATCGGCAGCACCGACGCGACGCTGAAGGTATCGATCACCGCGGACCCGCGCACCAACTCATTGCTGATTCGCGCGTCGAACGGCGCCCGGCTCGCGGCCGCAAAGCAGTTGGCCAGGGAACTCGACACGCCCACGACCATGCCCGGCAACATCCACGTCGTGCCGCTGCGCAACGCGGACGCGACGAAGCTCGCGAAGACCTTGCGCGGGATGCTCGGCAAAGGCAGTGGCGACACCGGCTCGTCAGGCGGCTCGAACGAAGCGAATTCGTTCAACCAGAACGGCGGTGGCGGCTTGGGCGGCAGCAATTCGACAGGCACGTCGGGTACCCCGCCGCTGCCCTCGGGCGGGCTCAACAGCAGCTCGGGAGCGTCGCCGATGGGTGGCAGCGGCGGCGGATACGGTTCGAACAGCGGTTCCGGCGGCCTGCTCGGCAATGACAAGGACAAGAGCGACGACAATCAGCCGGGTGGCATGATCCAGGCGGACGCGGCAACCAACTCGCTGATCATCACGGCGGCCGAGCCGGTGTACCGCAATCTGCGGGCGGTGATCGACCAGCTCGACGCGCGGCGCGCCCAGGTCTATATCGAGGCGCTGATTGTCGAACTGAACTCGACCACGAACGCCAACCTCGGCATTCAATGGCAGGTCGCGAACAGTTCGGTTTTTGCCGGCACCAATCTGGCGGCCGGCACCGGCAACAGCATTATCAATCTGACGGCCGCCGCCGCGGCAGGCGCCGCTACCGGTGGTCTCGGTGCAGCGCTCGCCAGTGGCTCGGGTCTTCAGCAGGGGCTCAACGTCGGCTGGGTGCACAATATTTTCGGCGTGCAGGGACTTGGCGCGCTGTTGCAGGCGCTGTCGCAAACCGCCGATGCGAACGTGCTGTCCACGCCTAACCTCATCACGCTCGACAACGAAGAAGCGAAGATCGTGGTCGGTACGAACGTGCCGATCCAGACGGGTTCGTATTCGAATCTCACGAGCGGCACCAGCCCCGGTTCGGCGTTCAACACGTATGACCGTGTCGACGTGGGTCTGACGCTGCACATCAAACCGCAGATCACCGACGGTGGGATTCTCAAGCTGCAGCTCTACACGGAAGATTCGGCGATCGTGAACGGCACGACCAACGTGTCGACCAACCCGGCCGGTCCGCAGTTCACCAAGCGTTCGATCCAGTCGACGGTGCTCGCCGATAACGGCGAAATCATCGTGCTGGGCGGCCTGATGCAGGACAACTATCAGGTCAGCAACAGCAAGGTGCCGCTGCTGGGCGATATTCCCTGGCTCGGCCAGTTGTTCCGCTCGGAACAGAAGACTCGCCAGAAGACCAACCTGATGGTGTTTCTGCGCCCGGTGATCATCACCGATCGCGATACCGCGCAGGCCGTGACGGCGAACCGTTACGACTACGTGCAGGGCGTGACGGGCGCGTATAAGTCGGACAACAACCTGATGAAGGATAAGGACGATCCGGTGGTGCCGCCGATGCCGCTCGGCCCGAGCCAGGGTGGCTCGCCGGCGATGAACCTGTTCAATCTCGATCAGATGCGTCGCCAGCAGATGGTGCCGCAGTCGGCTCCCGTCATGAACGGCGGCGCTGTGCCGGCCAACCCCGCTGTGCAGACGAACCCTGTTACCAACGGCGGCGCCGTGCAGACGAACCCCGCTGTACAGACAAATCCGGTAACCGTGGGACCGTCCACCGCATCGCCTGGAGTGAAGCCGTGAGCACGCCGTCCATGCCGCCGTCAGCTTCGCGAACGTCGGCAGCAGCCCGAGCTTCGGCGACTGCGCCTGCAGTTGTGTCGGAGCATGCCGAACGCATCGCGCCGTCGGCGGTGGCCGCGCGTCTCGTGCCCTATGGCTTCGCCCGCGGTGGCCAGATTCTGGTCGCGCATCAGCACGCCGACGGCCTCGAAGTATGGATCAGCGAACGCACCAGCGATGCGGCGCTTGCTGAAGTCGCGCGCAACTTCGGCGCGTTGTCCGTGGTGCGTGTGCCGGCTGACGAACTGGCTCAGGCGATCAACCAGGCTTACGCGCGTCAGGACGGCAGCGCGGCGCAGGTGGTCGGTGAGGTGGAAGGCGAAGTCGATCTGTCGCGTCTGATGCAGGACATTCCCGAGGTCGAGGATCTGCTCGAATCGGAAGACGACGCGCCGATCATCCGCATGATCAACGCGCTGCTCACGCAGGCCGCGCGCGAACAGGCCTCGGATATTCACATCGAGCCGTTCGAGACTTCTTCGGTGGTGCGCTTCCGGGTCGACGGCACGTTGCGCGATGTCGTGCGGCCGAAGAAGGCCCTGCATGGCGCGCTGATTTCGCGGATCAAGATCATGGCGCAGCTCGACATTGCCGAGAAACGTCTGCCGCAGGACGGCCGGATCACACTGCGCGTGGGCGGCCGTCCGGTCGACGTGCGGGTCTCGACCCTGCCTACCGGTCACGGCGAACGCGCGGTGCTGCGTCTGCTGGAAAAGGACGCCTCGCGGCTGAATCTCGAAGCGCTCGGCATGGCGCCGGACACGCTCGTCAAGTTCGACAAGCTGATTGGCAAGCCGCACGGCATCGTGCTGGTGACCGGGCCGACCGGCTCGGGCAAGACGACCACGCTGTACGCGTCGATGTCGCGGCTCGAAACGGCGACCACCAACATCATGACGGTCGAAGACCCGATCGAATACGACCTCTCCGGCATCGGCCAGACGCAGGTCAACGAGCGGATCGGCATGACCTTCGCGCGGGCGCTGCGCTCGATTTTGCGGCAGGACCCGGACGTCATCATGATCGGTGAAATCCGCGACCTGGAAACCGCGCAGATCGCGGTGCAGGCGTCGCTGACGGGTCACCTGGTGCTGGCCACCTTGCACACCAACGACGCGGCCTCCGCGGTAACCCGTTTGACCGACATGGGCGTGGAGCCGTATCTGCTGGCGTCGTCGCTGCTTGGCGTGCTGGCGCAGCGGCTGGTGCGGCGTCTATGCCCGGTGTGCCGCGAAGAGCGCGTCGAGGAAGACGGCAGCGTGCGCTGGCATCCGGTCGGCTGCGACAAGTGCGGCCAGTCGGGCTATGCGGGACGGCGCGGTGTCTACGAACTGCTGCTGATCGACGACGAGATCCGCACGCTGGTTCACCGCAACGCCTCCGATGCGGAAATTCTGGCGGCGGGCCGTGCGCAGGGCATGCGTACGCTGCGTGAGGACGCGGACCGCTGGCTCGCATCGGGGCTGACGTCGCTCGAAGAAGTGATTCGCGTGACGGGCGGAGCATAAGCGCATGCCGGCATTTCGTTTCGAAGCGATCGATGCGGCGGGCAAAGCGCAAAAGGGCGTACTCGACGCGGACAGCGCGCGCGGTGCCCGGACCAATTTGCGTTCGCAAGGACTGACGCCACTCGTCGTTGAACCGGCCGCGACGCGCACACGTGGCGAGCGCAATCAACGCTTGTCGCTGGGACGGCGTTTATCCCAGCGCGAGCAGGCGATTCTTACGCGCCAACTGGCCAGTCTGCTGATCGCCGGCTTGCCGCTCGACGAAGCGCTCGCGGTGCTGACCGAGCAATCGGAGCGCGACTACATTCGCGAGCTGATGGCGTCGATTCGCGCGGAAGTGCTCGGCGGCCATTCGCTCGCGAATGCGCTGACGCAGCATCCCAAAGACTTTCCCGAGATCTATCGCGCGCTGGTGGCGGCCGGCGAGCATACCGGCAAGCTCGGTCTCGTGCTGTCGCGTCTCGCCGACTACATCGAGCAACGCAATGCGCTCAAGCAGAAGATCGTACTCGCGTTCACCTACCCCGCGATCGTCACGCTGATCGCCTTCGGCATCGTCACGTTTCTGTTGAGCTACGTGGTGCCGCAAGTGGTGAATGTGTTCGCCAGCACCAAACAGCAACTGCCGATTCTCACCATCATGATGATGGCCTTGTCCGGCTTCGTGCGGCACTGGTGGTGGGCGATGCTGATTGGCGTGATCGTCCTGGTGTATCTGGTGCGCTCGGTGCTGAAGCAGCCGGGCCCACGCCTTGCGTTCGACCGGTGGCTGTTGACGGCGCCGCTGCTCGGCAAGCTCGTGCGCGGCTACAACACGGTGCGGTTTGCCAGCACGTTAGGCATTCTGACCGCGGCGGGCGTGCCGATTCTGCGCGCATTGCAGGCCGCCGCCGAAACGCTCAGCAACAATGCAATGCGCGAGAACATCGACGATGCGATCGTGCGGGTGCGCGAGGGTACGTCCCTATCGCGCGCACTCGGCAACACGAAGACGTTTCCGCCGGTGCTGGTGCACCTGATCCGCTCGGGTGAGGCGACCGGCGACGTGACGACCATGCTCGACCGCGCGGCCGACGGCGAAGCACGTGAACTGGAGCGGCGCACGATGTTCCTGACGAGCCTGCTCGAGCCGTTGCTGATTCTGGCGATGGGGGGGGTGGTGCTGGTGATCGTGCTGGCGGTGATGCTGCCGATCATCGAGTTGAACAATCTGGTGCAGTAAGCGGTGCGGCAAGAGACGCAGACGTGCTTCAGTTGCGCGTGGCTGCAACGAGGGATGTAGCAGCCGTTGTGACAATTGCATGCGGGGGCGGCCGCCTTGGGGCAGCCGCCGCGCAATCCGCTGAAGCGCGGTGGAACGTCTGGACTAGCGCACGTAGATAGTAGGACCTGCCGGATTGGCCGGCAGGAATACTTCGGAATGCGCGCCATTGCGGTCGATGATGATCGAGCGGGGGCGGACTTCAGAGAGTTTGGCGCCTTGCATGAGCGCGCTGCCGATCGACACCGCATGGGGCGGTTCACCGCCAACGCTGACGATGGCCGCGGCGCCTTCCCGCAAAGCGAGGATGCCGAACAGATGCACGTCCTGGTTGGCGCTGCGGGTGAGCTGGCCGCCGAACAGCGTGGCGGCCTGGTCGGTCGAGACCTGCGCGTGCGCGGCGGCAGCGGGCAACGGCGCACCGGACGTGGTGGCGAGCGTAATGACCCAGTAGGTCAAGGTCGCGCAAAACACGGCGAACAGTGCGAGCGACAGAAGGCGGATTTGAATGGCGTTCATGCGCATATTGTACGGACTATTGTGAAAATTGCGTTGGGGGAAAGTACTCCTAATCTCGCGCGAAACGCGGGATCCCCGAGGGGACGCAAGAAACTGGAGGGTGCGTGGCGTTTTCTCGCAACCCTTCAACTGCATGACATTAAAATGACCGGCCGGGCGTGTTCAATGGCAGCCCCGATTGGCTGACACGCGAATCCCGCCCGATCGAAAACTTCACCTGAAAAGAGGTAGCAAGCTATGCAACTGTCGACCACTCGACGAATTGGAATCGCGAACCTGCGCAGCCGTCGCCAGCGCGGTTTCACGCTGATTGAAATCATGGTCGTGATCGCGATTCTGGGCATCCTGGCCGCGTTGATCGTGCCGAAAATCATGAGCCGTCCGGACGAAGCGCGCCGCGTGGCCGCCAAGCAGGACATCGGCACGGTGATGCAGGCGTTGAAACTCTATCGTCTCGACAACGGCCGCTATCCGACCCAGGAGCAAGGCCTGCGCGCCTTGATCGAAAAGCCGACCACCGACCCGGTGCCGAACAACTGGAAGGACGGCGGCTACCTCGAACGTCTGCCGAACGATCCGTGGGGCAATACCTACCAGTATCTGAATCCGGGCGTGCATGGCGAGATCGATGTGTTCAGTTATGGCGCGGACGGCAAGCCCGGCGGCGAGGGCAACGATGCGGACGTCGGTTCGTGGCAGTAGTCGCGGTGGTTTAGTAGTTGGGTAGTTCGATAATTCATTGAGCGCAGTCGGGCGTCAGGCGCGCGGATCGCCCCAGTTCTCTGGCGATCCACCGCGCGTCTTGTCGACTCATTGTTTCTGTGATTTTTGCTTGATCTTTGGTTGATCGTTTGTGGCCGGCACTATGCGACTGTCCGCTTGCAAGTCCCCTGTGGACACTCCGTGTACGGCGACGCTGCCGGGCACGGCGTGCGCTGGCGCGCGCGTGCGCGGCGGGCGTGGCGCAGATGGTTTTCGCGCCACCGGCCCGAAGCGCGCGGCGGGTTTCACGCTGCTGGAAATGATGGTGGTGCTGGTGATCGCGGGCATTCTGGTATCGCTAACCGCGCTGACCATGACGCGCAATCCGCGCACCGATCTGAACGAAGAGGCGCAGCGTCTCGCGCTGCTATTCGAATCGGCTGGCGACGAAGCCCAGGTGCGCGCACGGCCGATCGCCTGGCAACCGCTCGACGGCGGGTTTCGTTTCGACGTGCGTACCGAAGACGGCTGGCGTCCGTTGCGCGACGATCTGCTTGGGCCGCGTAACTGGGAGGGTGGCGTGACTGGCGTCACGATCAATTATCCCGGGTCGGATTCGCACCCGAGCCGGGTCGTGTTCGGTACCGAAGCGATCGACGTGCCCGTGCAAATCACGCTGTTCTCGGCTGCGGGACGCGCGACGATTGTCAGTACCGGCAACGGCCGCTATGAGGTGCACTGAGATGCGTCGTTGCAGGAATATGGGCGTGCGCGAGAGGGTTCACGGCGCGCAGCGCGGTTTTACGATGATCGAAGTGCTGGTGGCGCTGGCGATCATTGCGATTGCGTTGGCGGCATCGTTGCGCGCGGTGGGGAGTCTCGCGAACGGCGAGGCCGATTTGCATCGACGGCTGCTGGCGGGATGGAGCGCGGACAATACGTTGGCGCAATTGCATTTGACACATGGCTGGCCGAATGTCGGCTCGACGAGTTTTGACTGTTCGCAGGGCAATTTGCAGTTGATTTGTACCGAGCATGTGACGGCGACGCCGAATCCGGTGTTTCGTCGAGTGGAAGTCATGGTGACGATGCCTGGGCGTTCCGGCAATCTTGCCCAGATGGTCACGGTGGTCGCGAATGAAAACAACCGTTCGCTCTGAGCGCCGCGGCCGATCGGGCGCGCGTGGCTTCACGCTGATCGAGCTGCTGGTCGCGATTGCGATCATGGCGGTGATTGCAGTGTTGTCGTGGCGCGGATTGGACCAGATCATTCGTGGCCGGCAGACGATTACGAATGCGATGGAAGACGAGCGCGTCTTTGCGCAGGTGTTCGACCAGATGCGGATCGACGCGCGCCAGGCCGCGTCGGACGATGAGTCCGGGCAGGCCGCTGTGTCGATTAGCGGCAGTGTGCTGCAGATCGTGCGGCAGATTTTGCTGCCGGGGACGGCGCCGCGCTTGCAGGTGGTGAGGTATCGCGTGTCCGAGGGGCGGGTGATTCGGTATGCGTCGCCGCCGCTGGCGAATGTGGGCGAGTTGCGTGGTGCGCTGCGCGGCGGCGAGGGTGATGGCTGGACGGCGGTGCCTTTGATGGGCGGTGTCGCGGCTATTTCTGCTCGTCTTTATGTGCCCAAGGTGGGCTGGACCACGCAGATGAAGGATGTGCAGAGCGCCATTACGGAGAACGATAATAATTTGAAGGTGCCCCAGTTGGGGAATGCGCCGCTGCCGCGGTCGGTGACGGGGCTGGAAGTGAGTGTCGGGGCTAAGTCGTTGGCGCGGCCTGTCACGCGGGTTTTTCTCGTCGGAGAATGAGATGAGGGGTTTGGTGTTGTCTCCGCGACGGTTTGTAGTTGTGCTGTTTGTTCGCCTTTTGCGGCGGGCTTGTTTGCGTTCTTCCCGTTTTGGCCTTTCCTTGTTTTGTTGTCGGTCTATTAGCGTTCCCCCTGTGCGGGGGGGCACCTACTTTTCTTTGCCTGCCGCAAAGAAAAGTAGGCAAAAGAAAGCGGCTCAAACCGCTAATGCTAAGCGGGTCCCCCGCACAGCCATCGGTAGTGGTGCATCTGGAATCTGTCCCATCGCACACTCCGCCTCGGTGACAAAGCAGTCATTAGCTCCGGCGGCGCTGCGCGCGCCGAACGGTACACCTCAAACAATCGGGCTCTCGGGCGTGACGCCCTTTTCAGCCGCCCTCCCCAGTTCCGACACACCGGCATTGCCGGGAAAATGGGTTGGGCATTTCGCCGAGGCGAAGCCGACGGCTCCCGCCTACCCCGGCCGGGGCCGGGGGGTTTCGAAGTGGACCGTTCCGGTGAGCGCGCAGCGCGAGGCGGGAGGCATGACGGCCTTGTCACTTCCGGTTGGGGACATGGGGGCACGGATTCCAGATGCACCACTACCCCCTCCAAGCCAGGGGACCCGCTTAAGAGCTAGCGGTTTGAGCCGCTTTCTTTTGCCTACTTTTCTTTGCGGCAGGCAAAGAAAAGTAGGTGCCCCCCCGCACAGGGGGAACGCTAATAGACCGATAACAAAACAAGGAAAGGCCAACAAAGCAATCGCACAACCAAAAGCCCAACGCGGCGCAGCCATCATCAGCGCCCTACTGGTAGTCGCGCTCTCAGCGATATTGGTATCGGGCATGCTCTGGCGCCAGCAAGTCCAGATCCGCAGGATAGAAAACCAGCGTCTCCTATCCCAGGCACAATGGGTCGCCCGCGGCGCGCTCGACTGGACGCGCCTGATTCTCCGCTCGGAGGGCGACACCTCGGCAGGCATCACCTATCTGGGCGGCCTGTGGGGCGTCCCCATCGCCAAAACACGTCTGTCGGATTTCCTTGGACAAATCGGCGAAGTCAGAGCCGAGCAAGGCCAGGCAACCTACCTGTCAGGTTCCATCGAAGACGCCCAGGCGAAATTCAACCTCCGCAATCTGGTCTCGAGCCCGGCGCCCGGCGTCATGCAAGTGAACATGGAACAGGTCGGCGCCTATCAGCGCCTGCTCGTGTCTCTCGGTGTGAACAGCCAACTGGCGAAAGCCACCGCCTTGCAGGTGCGCTCGAGCCTCGCGCAATCGGCGACACGTTTCCAGACGGTCACGTCCCCCGCAGGCACGACGTCGACCCCGCTCACCGCGGGCGGCGGCGCCATAGGCGGCAGCTTCACCGACAAGCCCGGTATCGAGGACGGCGACGACAACGCCGCGGTCGCGCCGCTGCAGATGACCAGCGTCGATTCGCTGCTCGATATCCCCGGCTATACGCCGGAAATGGTCGCGCGTTTGCGGCCGTTCGTCACCGTGCTGCCGACCGTATCGGCGGTCAACATGAATACGGCCTCCGCCGAAGTCGTCGCCGCAATCGTGCCGGGAATGAACCTGTCCGCCGCACAAGCCTTCGTCGCGCGCCGGCAGACCGTGTTCTTCCATAACGTCGCCGACGTGCAACTGGCCTTGCGCGGCGCCGGCGTACAGTCGGTCTCGATCGATCCGAATGAGATGGACGTCAACACGAGCTACTTTCTGATCCACGGCCGCGTGCAGCACGAACGCGCGGAAGTCGATCGCACCACCCTCGTCTATCGCGATGCTTTGACTCACACTACGCGTATCGTGCGGGTACAAGACCAATTATGAATAACGCCTTTCCCAGAGAGAGTGGCCTTTGAGCACGCTGATCGTTCTATTGCCGCCGCGTGATCCGGCGGTGCCGTCGCAGGAATGGCAACTGCCGGACCTGCCGTTCGTGCTGCTCGACAAATCGGGCCGCACCCAACGCGCGGGCCGCTCGGCGCTCGCGCTGCTGCCGCGCGCCTCGTCGACGGTGCTGATGGTCGCCGCCCGCGACCTGCTGATGATGCCCGCCAAGCTGCCGCCGTTGCGCGGTCCGCGGCTGCGCCAGGCATTGCCGAATATCGTCGAGGATCAACTGATCCAGGACCCGCAAACCTGCCACATCGCCGTCGATCCGCAACCGCTCGCAGGCGGCCGGCAGTTGCTCGCGATCATCGACCGCGGCTGGTTCCGCTTCATCTGCGAGGGCTTTGCCGCAGCGGGCCACCGCAGTGTGCGCGCAGTGCCGGTTACGCGCTGTCTGCCGCAAGCCGTCGCGCTCGACACCCCCGCCGAAGTCGCGGAAATGGTCAACGCCGGCGAGCCGGTGCTGGCAGGCACGGCCAGCGTGGCGACATCGCTGCCGGGTGTCGCGCCGGTCGTGGCGCCAGAAGTCGCGTCGGTCACGCCGATGGTGGCGGCCGTGCTCGGCGCCGTCGTTCAGACCGCGCCCGCCTTGCTGCTCGAAGGCGCGGTCGAACGTGCGGTGGACAACGGCGCACCGCGTGTCGAACTGGCTATCGCGCGCGGCGTGCAAGGCGAAGGACTGGCGGTGCCGGCCAGCGCGGTGAACGCGACGCTCAGCGCGCTCGCCGGCGCGGCGCCGGTCTCGCTGTATATGCTGACGGAAGTGCCCGGCACTGAGCCGAGTCTCGCTGCAACCAGTCCAGCCAGGCTTGCCGCCTATGTGCACGGGGCCAGCCCGCTGCCGTTCGAGCAGCTCGCGCGCCGCGCGCTGGCGTGCCGTTTCGACCTGTGCCAGTTCGAGTTTGCCTCGCAACCGTGGCGGCTCGATCGCGCGACGCTGCGGCGCCTGCGCCTGCCGGTCCTGCTGGCGGTCGGCGCGCTGGTGATCGCGATTATCGGCGCGAACGTGCAGTGGATGATGCTCGCGCGTCAGCGCGACGCGATCAACACGCAGATGACCGAGCTGCTCCTGAACACCTTCCCCAAGACGACGGTCGTGCTCGACGCGCCCGATCAGATGTCGCGCCAGTTGCAGCAGTTGCGGGTGGCCGCGGGTGAACTGTCGCCGGACGATTTTCTGTCGCTCGCCGATGGCCTTGCGCGTTCGTTGGCGCCAGTGCCGGTCAACGGTATCGCCGCGCTCGACTATCACGACCGGCGGCTCGACGTGACTTTCAAGCCCGAGGTGAAACTCGATGCCGATTTCGCCAAGCGTCTGTCGCGCAACGGTCTGAGCGGTGCGATCGACAGCAACACCGGCAAGTGGACTATCAGGAACGGACAATGAAAGCTGAACTCGCCCAAAGCTGGGCTGGATTCTGGGACCAACGCACCGAGCGCGAAAAAACGCTGCTGGCGTGGGGCGGCGGGGTGCTCGCCGTGGTGATCGCATGGTCGGTGCTGTGGGCGCCCGCGCAGGACGGCCGCGCTCACTTGCGTGAATCGCTGCCTGCGCTGCAGCGTCAGCTGGCGCAGATGACCGCGCAAGCGAATGAAGCGCGCCAGCTCTCCGCCGCGGCGCAAGGCGTCGCGCCGACCGGCGCGGCACTGAAGGATGCGCTCACCGCCTCGCTCGGCGATCACGGGCTGGCCGCGACCCAGGTGCAGGTGGTCGGCAATGCGGTGCAGATCCAGATGAAGAACGTGTCGTTCCCGGCGTGGACGAGCTGGGTCGACGACGCGCGCAAGCAGTTCAAGGTGCAGGTCGCCGAAGCGCACGTGACCGCTCTCAAGGAAGACGGCCAGGTGGATCTGATGGCATCGTTGCAGCCGTCTACCGCCAAATGACCGCGCCGTTACAGGATCTCGCATGACTTACTGGATGCGGCGCCTGCGCGCCGCGCTACCTTGGCTGGCGATCGCAGTGCTGGCCAGCGCGGCCGTGATGCTCACGCTGTTGCCGGCCGCCTGGATCACGCCGCAGTTCGCGAGGCAAACCCGTGGCCACGTCAATCTCGTCGATCCCGCCGGCTCGCTGTGGCACGGTTCGGCGACGCTCATGCTGGCTGCCGGTTCCGACATGAGCGCCGCGACCCTGCTGCCGGGGCGGATCGAATGGCGCACTGCCTTCTGGCCGCTCTTCACCGGCCACGTGCGCATGACCATGCGGCACAGCGAGGCGATGCCCGACCCCATCACCGTCGACATCACGCCGCGCACCGCCACCGTCACGTCCGGCGCGATGGCTGTGCCGGCTTCGCTGCTGAGTGGGCTCGGCGCGCCGTTCAATACGCTCGATCTGCAAGGCGACGTGCGCCTTGCCTGGTCTGACTGGCGCAGCTTCAATCAGGAAGCGTTCGGCCAATTGACGGTGACGCTGAACGACGTCAGTTCGCGCGTCTCGCTGGTCAAGCCGCTGGGCTCTTACCGGCTGCTGTTCCAGGCGCAAGGCGCCTCGTCCACGCTGGATCTGACGACCCTCAAGGGGCCGCTGATGCTGACGGGCAATGGCACTGTGTCGGCAGCCTCGACGTCGTTTCAGGGGACGGCCAGCTCCGCGCCGGAAGCTCGCGACAATCTGGCCGGACTGCTGAATCTGCTGGGACGGCCGAACGGGCCGGATAGCGTCGCCCTGACGTTCGTGCACTGACGCGCCGGGTACGAAAAAAGAGGCAGGGCCGCCTATCGCGGCCCTGCCTCTTTTGCATTTCCTTTGCGCCGCGCGCCTAGTCGCTTCGCGCTGCCGGCGTGGTAGCGCCGCTTTGCGCCACAGGCGTGGCCGACGCTGCCGGCAACGGCGCGGGTGCCGCCACATCGCCCGTTTCGCGGTTCATTTGCGACACATCCCAGCCACCGCCGAGCGCTTTCACGAGCCCCACCGACGACACCATACGCTGCCCGGCGAGGCTCTCCAGCTTCTGCTCCGCCGTGAAGGCGGTGGTCTGCGCGGTCAGCACGTTGACATAGCCGACCGTCCCCGCCTTGTACTCGTTCGTGACGATGGCGAGCGCCTGACGCGCGGAATCCACGGCCTGCCGCTGCACGACGATTTCCTGCTCGAGGATGCGCTGCGAGGCGAGGTTGTCTTCGACGTCCTGGAATGCCGCCAGGATCGTTTGACGATAGGTGGCGACGTCCTGATCGTAGACCGCGCGGGCGGCTTCGGTCTTTGCCTGGCGCAGGCCCGCGTCGAAGATCGTGGCGGCGAGCTGCGGACCAAGCGTCCAGAAGCGCGACGGCAAGGTCAACAACTGCGAGAACGCCGAACTCTGGAAACCGCCGGTAGCCGACAGCGTGAGCGACGGGAAGAACGCGGCAATCTCGACACCGATCTGCTCGTTCGCGGCCGCCGCCGTGCGCTCGGCCGCCGCGATATCCGGTCGCCGCTCGAGCAGCGCGGATGGCATTTGCGCGGGCACGGCAGGCGGCGTAGCGGTGAGCGGCATGGGCGGAATCGAGAAGGTCGAGGCCGGCTCGCCGACCAGGACGGCGATTGCGTGCTCGTCTTGTGCGCGCGCCACGCCGTTGTCGATCGCGGCTGCTTGCGCCGACTGTAGCTGCGTTTGCGCCTGAATGACGTCCGAGCGGGCGGCCACGCCTGCCGCGTACTGGTTCTGCGTGAGCTGCAGCGAGCGCTGATAGGCCGCTACGGTGTCGTCGAGCAGCCTCTGGGTCGAGTCGAGCGAGCGCAGTGAGAAATAGGTTTGCGCGAGCGTGGCCTGCGCGGACAGCCGCGCATTCGCCAGATTGGCGGCGGCGCCCTGCTGGCCGGCCTTCTGCGAATTCACCGAGCGCGTGACCGAACCCCACAGGTCCGGTTCCCAGCTTGCGTCGAGTTGTACGTTGTAGCTGTTGTTGATGCCGGAGCGGCTCGAGGTCGTCGCGCCGCCGCTGGACGACGAACCGTAGCCGGAGCGCGTCACGCCCGCCGATGCGCCGACGGTCGGAAAATACGCCGCGCGTGCCTCGCCGACCAGCGCACGTGCCTGCCGGTAGGCGGCGGCATATTGGGCAATGGTCTGATTCGACGTGTTCAGCTTGTCTTCGAGCGCGTTGAGTTGCGGGTCTTCGTAAATGGTCCACCAGTCGCCGCGGTCCTGCCGATCGGCAGGCTGGGCGACCTTCCAGCCGGGTGCGGCTTCTTTGTAGGAAGCGGGGATCTCGGCCGCGGGCCGCTTGTAGTCGGGGCCGACTGCACAACCGGCCAGCGAGGCGGCGAGGCCTGCGGCTACCGCGATAGTCAGGGCTCGGGGCGCAAGCGTCCGCGCGCGCGAGATTCGATCAGACTGCATGCAATGGATTCCTTCAGGACGCCGCAGTGCGGCCAATGGCGGCACTGCCAGCCGGGCGAGATCATGGCTCTGCCGGAATGTTAGCGTATGGGGCCGCATGAGCGCGGCAAACTGAAAGGGTAATGCGAGGGAAGGCGAAGGTGTGTTACTTACGGTATCGGGATGGTTACGTGCTGTTACCGGCCTGGTTGCCTTTGGCGACGCGAAGCGCTGCACGTGGAACCAGCGCCGGCCTTGCGCGTAGAAGAGAATTAAACCGCGACGCTTTAAACCCGCGAATCCGACGACGTCGTCTGCCGGGCCAGCTTGCCCGCCGCAGCCCGGCACGGTGCATCACCTCTCGCCTGGCAGGCGCCAGCAGGACTCACTGAGATGGCCGGAACGCCATTGACCGCTCCGACGACGGCAACGCTCACAGCCGGCAATTCCGCTGGTTTCGCTGCTGCGGCGGCCTGAACCCCCTTCTGTACCCGCCGATGCTCGAACCACGCAAGCACCGCGACGCCTACCGATCCACCGGGCAGCACAAACAGCACAGCGAGCAACGCCAGTTTCCACCAGCGATGCGGCCCTTGAAAGCTGCTCATTGCGGAATCGGTCAGGGAGCGGCTCAGGCCGCCGAGGGTGTTTTTGAGGTACAGCATGGGGGAAATCCTTTACGCACGGCGCCGGTGCGGCGTGCAGACAATCGGTCAGAACATGGTCTCGGGTGGCGCAGGTTGCGCGTAACTCGTTGCCTATCATAATATTGACTATGCAATTAAATTTCAAGATACTTTGCTCGGTCGCAAGAGTGGTGTTGTTTTTTGTGCTGCTCGCGTCGTGCGAAATCCAATTTGACTTGTCTGCTTAGGCAGCTAGAATTCGTTCTGCTTGGCGATGTTCCCGGATACACGATGACTGACGGCCCCTACAAAGCGGATGAGATTCGACTCGAATCGAGTCTTGGCTATTACCTGACGAAAGCGCGAAACGTGCTCGTCGAACGAACCGACCGCGCAGTCAAACCGTTAGGACTGACCGCTCAGCAGATCGGTGTGATTCTGATGTTGTCCGCGCAGCGCGCGAACACGCCGTTTGAGTTGTCGCGTGTCATGTCATACGACAGCGGATCGATGACGCGTTTGCTCGATCGCCTTGAAAAGAAAGGCTTTATCGTGCGCACACGCAGCGACGCCGACCGCCGGATGGTCAAGCTGGAGCTGACGCCGCAAGGCCACGAAGCCGCGCGGCAATTGCCCAGTCTGGGCGCCGCCGTACTGAACGAGCAGTTGCGCGGGTTTTCCGCCGCGGAGCATGCCACCCTGCTCGACCTGCTCAGCCGTTTCATTGCGAACGGCATCGGTGAGGGCGCGGGCGGCTGCTGTGGACTGGAATCAACGCAGGAAGCGCTGGAAGACTCACCCGAAGAGCCGTCGGCAAAGCACGGCGAGCGGTAACCAGGAGGCGCTTTTGAACGCGCCGTTGTTTGAAAATGTCTGTCTGGGCAGAGGGTGATCCGGCATGTAAGCACACCGTTAGACGGGTGCGATAAAGCTGCCGCGACAAGCTTTCCCGGTTGAGGAGAATCACACATGGCTGCTACGGCTTCCGCCGATGCCCTACCCGCCGCCGAACCCGCGCCGCTGAAAGGCGGGGCGCTGGCGTTGCTGACCGTCGGCCTCGCGCTGGGCACGTTCATGGAAGTGCTCGATACGTCGATCGCGAACGTCGCCGTGCCGACCATTTCCGGCAGCCTCGGCGTGGCGACCAGTCAGGGCACCTGGGTCATCTCGTCCTATTCCGTCGCATCAGCGATCGCGGTCCCGCTGACCGGCTGGCTCGCGCGGCGTGTCGGCGAGGTGCGGCTGTTCACGCTGTCTGTTCTGCTTTTTACGATCGCCTCGGCGCTGTGCGGCTTCGCGCACAATTTCGAGTCGCTGATTGCGTTCCGGCTTCTGCAGGGGCTTGTTTCCGGGCCGATGGTCCCGCTCTCGCAGACGATTCTGATGCGCTCGTATCCACCGGAAAAACGCGGACTCGCGCTTGGGCTCTGGGCGATGACGGTGATCTGCGCGCCGATTTTCGGGCCCGTGATGGGCGGCTATATCACCGACAACTACACGTGGCCGTGGATTTTCTATATCAACGTGCCGATCGGCTTGTTCTCGGCGGTGTGCGCGTTCCTGCTGTTGCGCGGCCGTGAGACCACGGTCACCAAACAGCGTATCGATGCGGTCGGTCTCGCGTTGCTCGTGATTGGCGTGTCTTGTCTGCAGATGGTGCTCGATCTGGGCAAAGATCGCGACTGGTTCAACTCGACCTTTATCGTCACGCTGGCGATTATCGCGGTGGTGTCGATTGCGTTCCTGCTGGTTTGGGAGATGACGGATAAGGAACCCGTTGTCGATCTTTCGCTATTCAAGGATCGCAACTTCGCGCTCGGGGTGGTGATTATTTCGTTCGGGTTTATGGCGTTCTTCGGGTCGGTGGTGATTTTCCCGCTGTGGCTGCAGACGGTGATGGGATATACCGCCGGGATCGCCGGTTTGGCGACGGCGCCAGTCGGCATTCTGGCGCTGTTTCTGTCGCCGATGATCGGCAAGAATATGCATCGGTTGAATCTGCGTGTGGTGGCGAGTTTTGCGTTTATCGTGTTTGCGCTGGTGTCGTTCTGGAACTCGACTTTTACGCTCGATGTGCCATTCAATCATGTGATCTGGCCGAGGTTGGTGCAAGGTATCGGCGTTGCCTGCTTCTTTGTGCCGATGACTACTATTACGCTCTCCAGCGTGTCGGATGAGCGGCTTGCTAGTGCTTCCGGTTTGTCTAACTTTTTTCGGACACTGTCGGGGGCGATTGGGACGGCTGTTAGTACGACTTACTGGGAAAATGACACGATCTATCATCATGCGATGCTGACCGATTCGGTTAATGTTTATTCGGCTAATACCAATGCTTATACCAATGCGCTGGCCGGGATCGGGCTTTCTGGGGATGGTCTCACCGCTCAGTTGAATCAGGTTGTTACGGCGCAGGCTTATATGATGGCCACTAATGACTTTTTTCGCATTTCTTGTGCGGCGTTTTTGGTGTTGGCTGTGCTTGTTTGGGTTACTAAACCCCGTAAGGGGGTTGGGCCTTCTATGGGGCATTGACTGTTTCTTGTGCTTGTGCGGCGCCTTGGCTGTTTGCTTATGGTGTTGGCCTTTCCTTGCTTTGGTAGTGGTCGATTAGCGTTGCCCCTGTGCGGGGCGGCACCTACTTTTCTTTGCATGCCGCAAAGAAAAGTAGGCAAAAGAAAGCGGCTTTACACCGCCAGCTCATAAGCGAGTCCCCCGCACAGTAGCGGTAGTGGTGCATCTGGAATCTGTCGCCTCGCACATTCCGCCCTGGTGACAAGGCAGTCATACCTCCGGCGGCGCTGCGCGCGCCGATGCCTCGTTCTTGGAACCGCCCGCCGGGTTTTATGCGGCGAGTTCTTTGCGCCTACTCGCTTTTTCTGGGAGCGCTTTCCCCTCTTTACCTCACTGCATTACAGGTTCGCCCGGGATCGATTGGCCCGATGCGTCCGGGTGCATCGCCGTGGGTGCACCTTGCGATGGCTTCTCGCCGCTCTGCGGCGCGCCCGTTGGCGTGCCACTTCGTACGTATTCCTTGAAGTCGGCGCCCGCTTCCCATGGGTTCGGTTTGCAACCGAGCGCTCCGTCGCAATGCGCGGCGAAACCAATCGTCGCCGTGCCGTCCGGATTCGCTGTGCGCGTTATCTGGTACGCGAGCGCACGCTTGCCGCCGTCCGGACCCGCCGTCTGGATCAACGTGTCCGTCGAAGACTCGATCTTGTACTTCGAATGCCCCGCTACCCACGTCTGCGCACGCTGCCACCAAACGTCACACTCAGCCTTCGTCGAACACGTCAACGGCGTGGTCGCGATCTGCATCACGCCCGGATCGACCTGCCCCTGTGTCGAACACCCCGCCGCCGCCAGGCACAGTACGGCCAACAGACCTTTTTTCATCGCGTTAAAGCCTCCCGCTCCGGAACGTGTCATACACGTTGGACCGCATCCCCGACAAGGTGTTTCATGCGCGCTTACGAATAGCCGAGGCGCGGGGAGATTTTGCCGGTATGCTCAAATATCGATGGTCGCTTTGCGTAGACGTTACCTGTGCGCAATGGAAAAGCCGCCATCAAACCGCTTGCGGTTCGGCAAATGAAAATGCCGTTCAGTATTCACTGAACGGCATTTGCTCTGAAGGCGTTTTTCCGGGTTCGTCTGATGCGTTGTTTACACGCTGAACCGATTCAGTGTGAACGCCCGGTAAGCCGCGACAAATGCGTCGAACGAACCAACTTCTTCCCGCTCAAGTTTTGCCTGCTCGGCCAGCGATTTCGCAGCAAGGTCGGTGAATTCTTTGGTCTGCGCGGCATCCAGCGGACGCGAGCGGAAATAAGCGGCGTGCGCTTCGCTTTGCTCAAGGCCAAATTCGAGGAAGCTCTGCTGTTTGTCGCGCATCGTCTGCAACACGCGTGCGGACGGTGTCAGCGACGCATCCGCGAGCTTCGCGCGTTGCACCGCCACGGCACGGGCGTGGGCGTCGCCGCCGTGCAATGCATCGAGCTTCGCGGCGGCCGCGTCGATCTGGATGAACAGTTCGTTCGCCCAATCCGTCATCGCAATCGGCTTGCCGTCGCGCGTCAGTTCGAGGCCCGGTTTGCGGCCCTCCATCGTCACGCGGCCGAAGTTCTGGTTCGCCTCGGCATAGGCGTCCGGCGGCAGTGGCGCGCTGTCGTCAAGCGCGCAGACCAGCAGGTAAGCATCGAGGAAGCGTGAGGTCTCGAGCGAAATGCCGGTCGGCTCGAATGGGTCGATGTCCATGCAGCGCACTTCGACATACTGCACGCCGCGTGCAGCCAGTGCATGCAGCGGACGCTCGCCCGGGTACGTGACGCGCTTCGGACGGATCGTCGAGTAGAACTCGTTTTCGATTTGCAACACGTTCGTGTTGATCTGCACCCACTCGCCGTCGCGTTGCGTGCCGATTGCCTCGTACGCGGGGTACGGCTGGCTCACGGCCTTCGCGAGTGCGTCGAGGTAGCCCGGCAGCGTGTCGTAGTCGGCGTGCAGCGCGGCCTGTGCCGTGGTGTTCGAGTAGCCGAGATCGCTCATGCGCAAACTGGTCGCGTACGGACGATACAGCGTGTCGGCGTCGAAGGTCTCGAGCGTGTGCTTGCGATCGCGCAGGAAGCGGCGATCCAGTGCCGGCGACGCGCCGAACAGGTACATCAGCAGCCAGTTGGTGCGGCGGAAATTGCGGATCAGCGCGAGGTAGCGGTCGGACTGGAAATCGACGGCATTTGCGGTGGATTGCTGGTCCGCATGCCATGTCCGCCACACTTCTTCGTTCAGCGAATAGTTGTAGTGGATGCCCGCAATGCACTGCATCGTGCGGCCGTAACGGAGCGCGAGGCCTATGCGGTACACGTACTTCAGTTTGCCGATATTCGACGTGCCGTAATGCGCGATCGGAATGCCCTCGTCCGTATCGGGCAACAGGCCAGGCATCGAGTTGTTCCACAAGATCTCGTCGCCCAGTTCGGCGTAGACGAAACGATGCAGCGTATCGAGCTTCTCGAGCGTGAGCGCGACGTCGTGCTCGGCCGGCGTAATCAGTTCGAGCAACGCCTCGGAATAGTCGGTGGTCAGCGACGGATGCGTGAGCGCCGAACCAAGCGTGAGCGGATGCGGCGTCAAGGCAAGCCGGCCGTCGTGCGTTACGCGCAGGCTTTCCTTTTCGATGCCGCGCAGGCCGCGTATCAGCGCGTCGCGCTGTGGGCCTGAGCTCAGCACCGAGAGGCGGTGCAACAGCGCGTCGTTCGTGCGGGAAGGTGTCGTGTTTGGCATTGATGCGTGTCGGGCGTTGTCGGCCGCCATGTACCGCTTCACTGCTCACGTGCAGCACTGCGCGGTTGACAACGTTCGGCGGAATTTTCGGGTAGCGGGCACTTTAACATCTCGCCAGAACGGCTGCTTGAGGCCGCTTCGGCAGGGCTTCAGGCGACACCGCCCGGCCTAATTTCAGGACAAATGGCTTGCCCCGCAACCCACTCCCCTCATGCGCCAATGGCCGCACGACGTCAGCCGCCGCGCGCGGCCCCTGCCCGGTCCGCCACCTCGTTCCATAGATGCATCGCCGCATACGCGCGCCACGGCCGCCATGCATCCGTGCGCGCGCGCTGCTGCGTGGGTCTCACGAGCGATGGGTCGCGGGCGCAGATCGATTGCATCAGCACCAGGTCCCACGCGGGCCACGCGTCGGCATCACGCCATGCGCGCATCGCCACATACTCCACCGTCCATGGGCCGATGCCAGGGAGTGCGAGTAGCGCCGCGCGCAGGCTGTCGGCGTCCGCGGCCTTGCTGTCGAGCGGCACGTCGCCCGTCGCCACGGCGTGCGCGAAGCCCTGCAAGGCTGCTACGCGTTTACCCGGCATGCCGATCTTTTCCAGATCCACTGCGGCGAGCGCGGCGGGTGTCGGAAAGCGCCACGCTGTGTGCTCATGCGGATGACCTTCGATGCGCTCGCCGGCACGCTGCACCAATCGTCCGATGATCGTAGTGGCCGCTTTCACGCTCACCTGCTGGCCGACGATCGCGCGCACCACCAGTTCGAAGCCCGACCACGCGCCTGGTACGCGCAAACCTGGCACGGCCTCGATCAACGGCGCGAGCCACGGGTCGGCGGCCAGTTCACGGCCGATTTTCCTGGGATCGGCGTGCAGGTCGAACATTCTCGCGATCGGCGTGGCGAGCGCGTCGGCATGACGGCTCGCCGGGCCTTCGATGTTCGCAACGATGCAGCGCTTGCGCGGATGCAGGCGTACGGTCAGCGTGCCGCTGTCGCCGGCCCAATCGATCGCGCGGCGATAGGCGCCGTCTTCGACCGCTTCGACGCCGGGCGTCGCGCGTCCGCCGAAAAAGCGCAGCAGACGCGGCCAGTCGAAGGGTGGTTTGAAGGGCAATTCGAGTGTTGCAACGTCGTCAAGCGTGCTCACGCGGCGTGGTCCAGTTTAGTGGTGGCGGTAACGGCCGCAGATTCGCGGCGCTCAGGTTTGTCGGGCGAAACGTCGCCGGCGTGACGGGCCTCGTTGTCGAGCAGCGCGGCCTTGCGCGGCAGCCCCCACCGATACCCCGCGAGCGCTCCACCCTTTTGCACGACGCGATGACACGGAATCGCCAACGCGACCGGATTCGTCGCACACGCGCTCGCCACCGCGCGCACGGCGCGAGGTGAACCGACGGCTTCTGCGATCTGCGAATAGCTGCGCGTCTCGCCGTAGGGAATGCGGCGTAATGCGTCCCACACACGCTGCCGGAAGGCGGTGGCGCCAATATCCAGAGGCAGGTCGAAGTCCTGCCGCGTGCCGCGCAGATAGGCATCGATCTGCGCGATGAACGGCGCCAGCCGCGTCGCATCTTCAACCAGCTCGGCGTTGGCGAATTCGCCGCGTAAATCGTCGGCGAGTATCGCGGCATCGTCGCCGAACCCGATCTTGCAAATACCTTTGTCGGTGGCAGCGACCAGCACGAAGCCGAGCGAGGTCGGTGCGCTGGCGTAACGCACGGTAAGCCCCGCACCCTTGCGGCGGAACGCGGACGGCGCCATGCCCAATTCCGCGGACGCGCTGTCGTACATGCGCGACGGCGAGCCGAAGCCGGCGTCGAGCGTGGCGCGGGTCACGTCCGAGCCGCTCTGCAGCGCATCGCGCAACGCAGCGCCGCGCTGCGCGGCCTGGTACTGACGCGGCGACACGCCCACCACGCGCTTGAACAGGCGCTGCAAATGAAATGGGCTGACATGCACGGCGTCGCTCAATTGCGCGAGCGTGAGGCGCTGTTGCGGATCGGCGTCCAGCGCGGCGCACGCGCGATTGACGATCTCCAGCTCGCGCGGCAGGCCGCCGGGCTGGCAGCGCTTGCAATCGCGGTAGCCCGCGGCGCGCGCGGTGTCGACGTCGGTAAAGAACGCGACATTTTCGCGACGGGGCTGGCGCGATGCGCACGACGGGCGGCAGAACACGCCCGTCGTTTTGACGGCGTAAAAGAACGCGCCGTCGGCCTGCGGCTCGCGGCGGGTGACGGCGTCCCAACGCTCGGCGTCGGTGGTCCAGTGGGTGTCGCGAATGGCGGTTTCGCTGCCGGTTTCGGTATGGAAAGTACGGTCGGTGCGGTTCATGATGGTCCCGAAAAAGCGCTGTCGATGCTCACCAATGTAGGCCGCATGCCAACACACTACGCTCCGGTTCTTGCTCTGTCATTGCGCTTCCTCGTGGGCTCCGGGCGCCCGCCAGGCGCTCGTTTCGCCCCAAACTGCGACAATTTGGCACGATATCGGGTTTTCCCTTAAAAAGTTATTGCGTCGCACCAACCCCATGTGTATATTAGTACCTGTCTCCTCCATGTCTCCTCCTGATATGGATTCAGCCCGCTCCACATAGAGCGGGCTTTTTTTCGCCTAGCGCTTTCTGATCTGCCCCTCTCCCGCGAGTCGCCCGTTCTCGCTGCGCCGACTATCTCCTACACTGGTGGCTGTTGATCCGTTCTGCGTACCGGCCAAGGGGTGTTCGACATGAAAATCCATATTCGCGAGATCGATCACATCGTCATACGGGCATCGAATGTTCCGGAGATGACGCGTTTTTATTGCGAAGTGCTTGGTTGCAGCATCGAGAAGGAGCAGCCCGATCTGGGCCTGACGCAATTACGTGCGGGCCGTTCGCTGATCGATCTGTTAAAGGTTGGCGCGAAGCTCGATCATCCCGAGAATGGGGTGCCGGGCGCGGGGCGGAATATGGACCACGTGTGTTTGCGTGTCGAACCGTTCGACGCCGAGGCGCTTACGGCGCATCTGGCCGAACACGGCGCGCGGCCTGGCGAAGCGGCTTTGCGTTACGGCGCCGATGGGTTTGGTCAGTCGCTGTATCTATTCGACCCGGAAGGCAATATGGTCGAACTCAAAGGGCCGCCGGAAGCGGCCCGTGCGACGTCTCTGTGACGGGCGTAGCTGCCACGTTCCGGCCGGCGTGACCGACGGCTGTCAAACGATTCAGGCGTGCGCAGCCGTAGACGAAGTTAGTGCGGCATGCGCGGTCGGCGGTAGCTAGCGCTTACCCGCGTCATCAGACGTTGGCAGGCGCCTTCAACACCGTCCATTCGATCTTCACCGCATCGGCGTCGGCGCTGCCGAGCCACGCTTCGCCATCCTGCACCGTGCACTGCAGGCGCATGGTCCGTTCGGCGAGCGAGCCCAACGCGGCGGCAACGTCTTCGCCAAGCGTCCAGACCGTCACATTGCGCATGCGTTCGACCTTGCTGCGCACTCCTTGCCACCAGATGTCCGAGGTGCGGCCGCCATAAGCGATCACAATCACTTCGTTCGAGCGGCCGCTTGCCTTCGCAATGCGCCGTTCGTCCGGTTGGCCGACTTCGATCCAGGTTTCGATCGCGCCCGTCAGGTCTTTTTGCCAGAGGTCCGGTTCGTCGACATCCGACAAACCTTTACAGAATTCGAGCCGTTCCTGCGCGAATAGCGCAAATGCGGCGACGCGCACCATCATCCGTTCGTCGGTTTCGGAGGGATGACGGGCGATCGTCAGCGCATGGTCGGCGTAGTAGTGCCGGTCCATGTTGGCGATCTGGAGTTCTGCTTTGTAAATCGTCGATTTGAGAGCCATGCCGTTGCTAAACCAGGCGCTCGCCCCACCGGAGCCGGAGCGAACAGAAAAAGAATCGTCGACGGCGCGTTGCCGTGTTCGGTGTTTGGTGTACATCGCGTGTTCCTCCCGAGCCGAAAGCCGGCTGCATTTGCGACTATTGCAACGGGAGAAGCATTTATCGCGCCACTGCCGGTTCGAAGCTGCTGCCGTAGACCTCGCCTGCGGCTTCCCGCAAGGCTTCGAGCACGATGGAGGCCGCCGGCGAAAGCAGGTGCGACTGGCGCGTGATGATACCGAATGTATCCATTCTGCACGGTAAATCGAGCGGTATACGCTTGAGAACACCGTACTGTTGGTACTGGCGCGCCACTTCGTCGGGCAAAACCGCCAACATGTCGCTTTGAAGCAATAAGCTCGAAATTGCCAGAAAATTGTTGGTATTGACTACGTTTTGGGGCGGATTCAGTCCAATCTGCGAAAACATCAGATCAAAGCGATGGCGCAACACACTGCCCGGCGGGTGCAAAACCCAGCTCGCGTTGACGATTCCGCGCAGTGTCAAACCTGTTTCATTTTCGAGAGGATGGCCGGGACGCGCCACTACACATAGCGGCTCGTCGGCGAGCGGTTCGTAGCGGATTTCCGCCTTGAGCTGATTTTGCCGCTCCAATACCCGGCCGATCATGATGTCCAGTTCGCCCTCGGCAAGTCTCGGCAGCATCACGTCCGAGGTTTCCACTTCCGCCCAGATCTGCAACTGGGGATAGCGTTCTTTCACGCTCGCGATGGCGCGCGGCACCATTGTCGCGGCGGCTGCGGCGATTACGCCGATCCGCACCTGGCCGGCCAGACCGGCGCGTAGTGCGGAGATTTCGTCATGCGCGTGGCTGAGATTCGAGAGCACCATGCGCGCGTGACGGATCATCACCTCGCCGTACAGCGTGGCGTGCATGCCGTGCGGCGTACGGTCGAACAGACTTACCTCCAGCATGTCCTCGAGCTCTTTCAGGAGCCGCGACGCGGCGGGCTGGGTCATGCCGAGCACGTCGGCGGCGCGCCGGACGTTGCCCTCCTCTTCCATTGCCGCAAGCAGCAGCAACTGCCGTGTCTTGAGGCGCGCCCGCACGAACCAGTTCGAGTAGCTACGAGTCGTCATGGCCTGTCTCCCTATGCGGCCTGAGGCCGTCTGTTGGACGATTTGCCGTCGTGAAGCCTCCATGATGCCATATCGAAATTGATATCGGGATCGCCGAAGAAGGGATTGGAAAGTTATCGGGACGGCTCATACCATTCGTGGACTTTGTGAGCGTCCTCACAAGTTTTCCTTAGGTAACGCCTTCCCGTCGATGAATCGCGATCCGCTCGTTCCGCTTGTTGCCAGTCCGTTCCGCCATTACATCAATGGCGGCTGGGAGACGGGCGCGACCACGGGCGTGTCGCTCAATCCGTCGGATCTGGACGAGCCGGTCGGTGAGTACGTGCGGGCCGACGCGAGGCAGACCGATACCGCGATCGAAGCAGCCAGCGCGGCGTTCCGCGAATGGTCGCTGGGTTCGGCACAGCGCCGCGCGGACGCGCTCGACGCGATCGGCAGCGAGATGCTGGCGCGCCGTGACGAACTGGGCCGGCTGCTCGCGCGCGAAGTCGGCCAGACGCTGCCGGAAGCGCTGGCCGAAGCCACCCGAGCCGGCCAGATCTTCAGGTTCTTCGCCGCCGAAGCCCTTCGCGTGTCCGCTGAATCAGGGGTATCGGCACGCACCGGTGTCGAAATCGACGTGACGCGTGAACCGCTTGGCGTGGTCGGCATCATCGCGCCGTGGAGCGCGCCGCTGGCGATCGCTGCCGCGAAGATCGGCGCCGCCCTCGCCTATGGCAATTGCGTGGTCTTCAAACCGGCCGAATCCGTGCCGGCTTGCGCGGCGGCGCTGGCATCGATCGTGAGCCGGGCCGGCTTGCCGGCCGGGGTATTCAACCTGGTGATGGGCAGCGGGCGGCAGGTCGGCGCGCTGATCGCCGCGCATCCGCTGGTGGCGGCGATCAGCTTCACCGGTTCGGCGGAAACCGGCACGCGTGTCCTACAGGTTGCAGCGGCGAGACAGGCGCGCGTGCAACTGGAAATGGGCGGCAAGAATCCGTTCGTGGTGCTCGCCGATGCCGATCTCGACGGCGCTGTCGACGCAGCACTCAGCGGCGCCTACGGCTGCGCCGGCCAACGCAGCACAGCCGCGTCACGGCTGATCGTCGAACGCGCGGTGTTCGAGCCGTTCGTCGACGCGTTGCAGACGAGGCTCGCAAAACTCAGCGTCGATCACGCACTGAAGCACGGCACGGATATTGGTCCCCTCGCCAACGCCGCGCAGTTGGAGCGCAATCCCGACTACGTGCGCATCGGTCAGCAGGAAGGCGCGGAATTGCTGTGCGGCGGCCGTCAACTCGAACGCGCTGAACGCACGACACGGGGTTACTTTTTCGAACCGGCGCTGTTCGTCGGCGAACCGGAACACCGCATCGTGCGAGAAGAGCTTTTCGGCCCGCTTGCCGTGGTGCTGAACGCCGACGATTACGACCACGCCCTGCATCTCGCGAACGACACCGCCTACGGGTTATGCGCCGGAGTCTGCACGCGGTCGCTGAGCCGCGCGCGGCATTTCCGCCGTCACGTGCAGTGCGGCCTCGTCACGATCAATCTGCCGACCACCGCCGTCGAATATCACGCGCCTGGTGGAGGTCGCAAGGCGTCGGCCTACGGCGCAACCGATACAGCGTTCTGGACGGCCGTGAAAACGGCCTACGTTGCGAGTTGATGGCCATGAGAGCAACTCGGACCACGGGTCAATCCATTGCTCGATGCACGACTTGCCGCACGGCGGCCACGGCCACGCATTGCGCGCTTCACCCGAACTCTTATCCACGTTCCGGCTGACGCCGCCGTGCACCCTCGCTGCAAATAAACGAAATCAATGCAGCTTTTCAACCTCAGGAGACAGGTATGACCAGCAAGCTTCGCCGTTTGACGCTATCCGCGATCGCCGCCGCGGCCCTCGCCGCACCCTTTGCCGCACAATTCTCCGCGCACGCCGATCAGCCGCTCAAAGTCGGCTTCCTCGTGAAGATGCCGGAGCAGGCCTGGTTCATCAATGAACAGAAGGCTGCCACCGCGCTTGGTCAGAAGGACGGCTTCTCGGTGGTCAACATCGGCACGCCGGACGGCGAGAAAGTGCTCGCTGCGATCGACAATCTCGGCGCACAAGGCGCCAAAGGTTTCGTGATCTGCGCGCCCGACGTGCGGCTCGGACCGGCGATTCAGGCGCGTGCGAAGCGCTACAACATGAAGTTCGTCACCGTCGACGATCAACTGGTCGACTCCACCGGCAAGCCGCTGCCGAACGTGCCGCACCTGGGCATGTCGGCGTTCAAGATCGGCAATCAGGTCGGCACGGCGATCTCGGAAGAAATGAAACGCCGCGGCTGGAAGCCTGAAGAAGTCGGCGCGCTGCGCATCACGAACTACGAACTGCCCACCGCCAAACTGCGCACGGACGGCGCAACGGAAACGTTGTTGGCCGGCGGCTTCAAGAAGGAAAACATCTTCGATGCGCCGCAGAAGACCACGGACGACGAAGGCGGTTTCAACGCATCGTCGCCGGTGCTCGCGCAGCATCCGAACATCAAGAAGTGGGTGATCTTCGCGCTCAATGAGGAAAGCGTGCTGGGCGGCGTTCGTGCGACCGAGCAACTGCACATTCCGGCGGCCGATGTGATCGGCGTTGGCATCAACGGTGCGGGCGAAGCATTCGCCGAGTTCCAGAAGAAGGAGCCGACGGGCTTCTACGGCACGATCGCCGTGAGCTCGACGATGCACGGCCGGGAGAGCACGGAAAACCTGGTCGAGTGGATCAAGGACGGCAAGCAGCCGCCGGCCGATACGCAAACCACCGGCAAGCTGATGGTGCGCAGCAATTGGCAGGACGTGCGTAAAGAACTCGGCATTTAACCGGTAGTCGAGTTTGCGCGAAGCGGGCTTCTTTCACGTCGACGCTAACACTGACGCGACAGCGGCCCGCGTAGCTGGTCCACCCCGCTAGAGGCTTTTTGATGACGGTTTCTCATATTGGCGAAACGGCGCTGCCCGCAGAGGCGCACTCACCTGCGCTTACGTCGGCTGACCCGTATCTGCGGCTCAACGGCATCACCGTGCGCTTTCCCGGCGTGCTCGCGCTCGACCAGGTGTCGCTCGACGTACGGCGCGGCGAAGTACACGGCTTGATGGGCGAAAACGGCGCCGGCAAATCGACGCTGCTCAAAGTGCTGTCCGGCGTGAATCAGCCGGCGGCGGGCAGCTTGTCGCTCGATGGCGTCGAGCAGCAGTTCGTCACCACGAAAGCGGCCATCGCGGCGGGCGTTGCGATCATCTACCAGGAACTGCATCTGGTGCCGGAGTTGACGGTGGCGGAAAACCTGATGCTCGGTGCGTTGCCCAACCGCTTCGGTGTGCTTGATGAAAAAGCGCTGCTTGCACGCGCAGTGCGCGAACTGGAAAGACTCGGCGAAAAGATCGACCCTGCGCAGCAGGTGAAAAATCTCTCGATCGGTCAGCGCCAGATGATCGAGATCGGTAAAGCGCTGATGCGCGATGCGCGCGTGATCGCGTTCGACGAACCGACGAGTTCGTTATCGTCGCGCGAAACCACGCAGCTGTTCCGGATTATTCGCGCATTGAAGGCTGAGGGCCGCGCGATTATCTACGTCACGCATCGGATGGACGAGGTCTACGAACTGTGCGACCGCGTGACGGTGTTTCGCGATGGCCGCCGCATCGATACGTTCGAAGCCGGCGCAGGGCTCGATCGCGATCGCCTGATCAGTTGCATGGTGGGCCGCTCGATCGCCGACGTGTACGGCTATCGCTCACGCGAACTCGGCGGTGTGCAACTCGCGGTCAGGGAATTGATGGGACGTGGCCTGCGCGAACCGGCTTCGTTTAGCGCACGTAAAGGCGAAATCCTCGGGTTCTTCGGGCTGGTCGGTGCGGGACGTTCCGAGTTGATGAAGCTTATCTACGGGGCCGTGAAACCGGAGGCCGGCGAGATTGCGCTCAAAGGCCGGCGCGTGCGCTTCGCCACGCCGCGCGATGCGGTGCGTGCGGGTGTCGCGCTGTGTCCGGAAGATCGCAAGCAGGAAGGCATCGTTTCGATTGCCTCGGTATCGGACAACCTCAATATCAGTTGCCGCCGCCATTTCAGCCGCTTCAACGTGCTCAACGGCCGCAAGGAAGCGCAAACCGCGAAAGAGTTTATCGGCAAGCTTTCGATCAAAACGCGTAACGGCGAAACACCGATTGGCACCCTCTCCGGCGGCAATCAGCAGAAGGTGATTCTGTCGCGTTGGCTCGCCGAAGAGATCGACGTGTTCCTGATGGACGAACCCACGCGCGGTATCGACGTCGGCGCGCGCAGCGAAATATACGGGCTGTTGTACGGACTCGCCGAGGCCGGCCGCACGGTCATCGTTGTGTCGAGCGATCTGGCCGAAGTGATCGGTGTGGCGGATCGCGTGATCGTGATGAAGGAAGGCTGCATCGTCGGCAACCTGCCGAAAGCGCAGGCCACGCCTGATGCGCTGATCAAGCTTGCGCTGCCTCGTTAGGAACGCCACACGTATCGGGCAACGGATGGCAACCCAAGGCAACCGAACCGGATTGCGCCATTGAAAACGGAATAGACACTATGCACACACCCTCAACCGACTCCCCTACTCCAGCCGTCGCTTCGTCGGCCTTGAGCGCGCGCGCCGCACGCACCTGGGACCTGCTCAACAAGTCCGGCATCGTGATGGTGTTCGTCATCCTGTTCGCGGTGTTGTCGTTCACCGTGCCCGACTTTTTAAGCTCGCGAAACATCCAGGGGCTGCTGCTTTCCGTCACGCTGATCGGCTCGATCTCCGTGACGATGATGTTCGTGCTCGCGCTCGGCGAAGTGGATCTGTCGGTGGCGTCGATCGTTGCGTTTGCCGGCGTGGTGGCGTCCACCTTGATCACCGCGACCCATAGCGTGACGCTCGGTATCGCCGCCGGTGTGCTCGCGGGGGGCGCGGTCGGATTGGTCAACGGCGTGCTGGTCGCGCGCTACAAGATCAACTCGCTGATCGTCACGCTCGCGATGATGGAGGTCGTGCGCGGCCTCGCCTACATCACGTCGAACGGCGACGCGGTGATGATCTCCGAGGAGCGTTTCTTCGACCTCGGCGGCGGCGCGTTCCTCGGCATTTCTTATCCGATCTGGAGCAACATCGTCGGCTTCGTGCTGTTCGGTTTTCTGCTGAAGAAAACCGTGTTCGGCAAGAACGTGCTGGCCGTCGGCGGCAATAGCGAGGCGGCCCTGCTCGCGGGCTTGCCGGTCACCCGAATCAAGATCACAGTATTCGTATTGCAGGGCCTCGTAACGGGTTTTGCAGGCGTGATGCTGGCATCGCGCATGAGTCTCGGCGACCCGAAAACGTCGGTCGGTCTCGAACTTGGCGTGATCTCCGCGTGCGTGCTCGGTGGCGTTTCGCTAACGGGCGGCGTCGCGACGATTTCCGGTGTGCTGGTCGGCGTGCTGATCATGGGCTCCGTGCAGGACGCCATGAGCCTGATGAACGTGCCGACCTTCTATCAATATCTGATTCGCGGCGGGATTCTGCTGCTCGCGGTGCTGTTCGATCAGTACCGCCGCAGCAAGCGCGTGCACTGACGCGCGCCCCGCCCTACATGCTTGCCAACAGGAGATTTCATGGCTGATTCCAACCAGACTAAAAAGCCGCTGCGCAGCCAGGCGTGGTTCGGCCTCAAGGACCGCGATGGTTTTTTGCATCGTTCGTGGATGAAAAATCAGGGCATTCCACACGACGAATTCGACGGACGCCCGGTGATCGGCATCTGCAATACGTGGTCCGAACTGACGCCGTGCAACGCGCATTTTCGCGAGCTCGCCGAGTACGTGAAAAAAGGCGTGCACGAAGCCGGCGGTTTGCCGCTCGAGTTTCCGGTGATGTCGCTTGGCGAAACCAATTTGCGGCCTACCGCGATGCTGTTTCGCAATCTCGCTTCAATGGATGTCGAGGAGTCGATTCGCGGCAATCCGATGGACGGCGTGATTCTGCTGGTCGGCTGCGATAAGACCACGCCGGCTCTGTTGATGGGTGCGGCGTCGTGCAATCTGCCGGCGCTCGCGGTGTCGGGCGGCCCGATGCTCAACGGACGGTTCCGCGGCAAGAACATCGGCTCCGGAACGGGCGTCTGGCAGATGTCCGAGGAAGTGCGCGCCGGCACGATGACGCAGGAAGAATTCACCGAAGCCGAGTCGTGCATGAACCGCTCGCGCGGCCACTGCATGACGATGGGCACGGCGTCGACGATGGCCTCGATGGTCGAGTCGCTCGGCATGGGCTTGCCGCACAACGCGGCGATTCCCGCGGTCGATGCGCGCCGGCAGGTGCTCGCGCATCTGGCGGGCCGGCGCATCGTCGATATGGTTCGCGAGGATCTGACGATGGACAAGATTCTCACGCGCCAGGCGTTCGAAAACGCGATCCGCACCAATGCCGCGATCGGCGGCTCAACCAACGCGGTGGTGCATCTGATCGCGCTGGCCAAGCGCATTGGCGTCGAGTTGTCGCTGGAGGACTGGGAGCTGGGTTCGGACGTGCCGTGCCTGGTGAATCTGCAACCGTCGGGCGAATACCTGATGGAAGACTTTTACTACGCGGGCGGTTTGCCGGCCGTGCTCAAGCAACTCGGCGAGCAAGGCCTGCTGCACCGCGAAGCGCTGACGGTGAACGGCAAGACGATCTGGGACAACGTGCGCAGCGCGGCGAACTACGACGAGAAGGTCATCACGACATTCGCCGAGCCGTTCAAGCCGAAGGCCGGCATTGCGGTGCTCAAGGGCAACTTGGCGCCGAACGGCGCGGTAATCAAGCCGTCGGCCGCGACGCCGCATCTGCTGAAACATCGTGGCCGCGCGGTGGTGTTCGAGAACATCGAGGAATTGCACGCGAAGATCGACGACGATTCGCTCGACATCGACGAGCATTGCGTGATGGTGCTCAAGGGGGCGGGGCCAAAGGGTTACCCGGGATTCGCGGAAGTCGGCAATATGCCGCTGCCGAAGAAGGTGCTGCAAAAAGGCATCACGGACATGGTGCGCATTTCCGACGGCCGCATGAGCGGCACGGCATATGGCTCGGTGGTGCTGCACGTGTCGCCTGAAGCGGCCGCGGGCGGTCCGCTCGCGTTCGTGCAAACCGGTGACATGATCGAACTCGACGTGCAGGCCCGCCGGCTTCATCTGGACATTACCGACGAAGAACTCGCGCGCCGCCGCGCCGCGTGGCAGCCGCCCGCGCCGCCCACGCGCGGCTACTACAAGCTCTATGTCGAACACGTGCTGCAAGCGGATCAGGGCGCGGATCTCGACTTTCTGGTCGGATCGAGCGGCGCGCCGGTGCCGCGCGATTCGCATTGAGCGCCGTTTGAACGGCTGAACGTTTCTCCCTGCGCTTTGCGAGAAGGCGTATTACCGATGCGGATCGAAAGCCCGCATCGGTTTTTTTCGGCATCACATAAAAGCGAAGCGCAAAGAGCACAAAGGCGAGCGGCAATAAAAAACAGCCGGGCATCACGCCCAGCCGTTTTTTAACTCGCAGGTTCACCAGCCCCGGTTTTTAAAGCCGGAGGGTTGGCGTTAATTGAAACCCCTTCAAGCTTTGGGGTTTCGACGCAGCGTTGGCGTTTAGCTTATTGTTTAATGAATCGATCGTTTGCCCACAGGCCCTGGGTATCGCTATTGGCGGCATTGACGAATTCGACATCATGGCCGACTACGCGAACCACCCGGAAATTCGAGTTTTCTGGCGTGGAAACACACTGATATCCGGAGAAGAATTCCTGCATCTTTTGTTGTTCACCGGCTTGCGCGTGGACATCGGCGGCGTCGAGCTTATCCTTCGACAGACAGCCGTACGCGTTGGCCTTGAACTGGATGGTTTGTTGTGGCTTGACCATTACGTCTTGCGCCTGAACAGAAGCGGCAGCCAATCCCGCAATGGCGAAAACAAGGGCGATTCGCGTTTTCATATTTTCCTCCGGTGCGGGTTGAATACTCAGGTTAGCTATGTATTTAACTTTAACGTCGAACCCGCACCTTGCACTTTAGGAGAACGCGAGAGAACGACAAGCACATCTTGTGTGCGGTCGCAACAGCGGCGAATTGTCGCACCACCTGTCGCACCTGCTTAAACCTTGGGCAGGCACTTAAATCGGTCGGATTGAAACGGATAACTAAAAGACGGGTGGGGCGCAGCGCTTTAGCCAGTAAAGCTTTGCGGTACGTATTGGCGTAAACGAGAGGCACCAATTAAGTGAATTAATACAATTAGCGGGCGCACTTGGTGCATTGCACACAAAGTCATTCACCCGACTAATCAAAAATTACGAAATAACGGTGTACGTACAGAAGATAAACGGTGCCAGGTGCGTTATGCGTTGCCGCATGACGCACGTGGCTGCATGGGGAGCTTACTCGTCGTGCTGACCGGTCTTGAAGAACTCAGACTGGAACATGCACATGCGTAACGCATTGTGATAGCGGCCGTTACCGAAAAATTCCTCGATTAACTCGGCCTCGTGCCTGAAACCGCACTTTTCATAAACGTGGATGGCGGCGGTATTCGATTTGTCGACGATCAGGTAGACCTTGCGCAGGTTCAGCACCGAAAACGCGTAGTCGATCGCGAGCTGGGTGGCGACAGTGGCATAGCCGCGGCCCTGCGCATGCGGTGCGATGATGATCTGAAATTCTCCGCGCCGGTGGATGTAGTCGAGCTCGATCAATTCGACGACACCGACGGTTTGGCCCTCATTGTCGATGGCCACGAAGCGGCGCTCGCGCAGATCGTGCACGTGCTGGTCGTACAACTGGGTCAGCTCAGAGAACGTTTCATAGGGCTCTTCGAACCAGTAACGCATGATTTTTGCGTTGTTGTTCACTTCGTGAACGAAGCGCAGATCGGTGCGCTCGAGCGGCCGCAGGGTGAGTTCGCTGCTGCGTTCGATAGTCATTGGATTCCCCTTGAGAATTATTGGTGAATTATTGGGTTGTGCGCGCAAGCCCAAGGTGAGAGCCGGGCTCGCGTTTCCTGTTAGTCAGGGCTCGGTGCGGGGAGTTCTTACAAGGCCTGACGCTTGCGCAAGCCGTTCTCGTAAGGCGCGAGGTGCCGCGCGGGTTCGGCGAGGGTGGGGCGGCGCGTTGTCGCAGGCCACTTTTTCGCGCGTTATCGCAAATTTGTGAGGGGCCTGGCACCGTATGGGCACATGCGGTGCTCTACAATGAAATCAGGCTCTTGCGATGGAGGCTACCGTGATCGAGCACTTGATATTAGGCGCCTTTCTGGTCATCCCGCTACTTATCGTCGCGTTTCTTTTCTCCGACGAATTGTGGCAGGAGCATCGGCATTTGCACGACATGCAGCCCATGCCCGCGAAACCGCGGCGTATCGACTGGCGGCATCCGCTGCGGCGCGCGCGGCATCGGCTTTGAGCGATTGGACCCGCAAATAAAAAAGCCTGCCGTTTCGGGCAGGCTGAAAAGAGATCCACACTCAATTGCCCTGTGGGTACAAGGCAGACTCCAGTCTAGCCGCACCGTGCGTGCGGCTGGTTTCACGAGCCATTACACATATTACGGGGCATGACCAGTTCGGTCGTCCGGGCCGCCGGTGGCGTCGGCTGGTGCGCGCCAATGGTTACGAATGCGCATGGCCAAGGCTTCGAGCGTGGCCGCGTCGGCAACTTCGCGCGCATGCATGCGCAGCGGCTGTCCTTCCCAGCGCGGGATCACGTGAAAATGAACGTGCGGCACCGTTTGTCCTGCTGCGGCGCCGTTGAACTGTCCGATGAATACGCCGTCAGGGCGCAACGCAGCGCGCACCGCGATGGCGAGCTTCTGCGCCATGCGCATACAGGCTACCGTCGAGGCGTCCGACAAGTCGAAAATCTCAACCGCCGCTTCCTTCGGCACGACCAGCATGTGGCCGTCGGCTTGCGGCATCAAGTCCATGAACGCCAGCGCGGCGTCGCTTTCCGCCACCTTGATGCAGGGTAGTTCGCCGCGCAGAATCTTCGCGAAGGGGTTGCTGTCGTCGTAGCTCATCACGCGTCCTTTTGGTTGCCGTAGGGTTCAAGCATGGGATGCAGTCGACGATATTGTCCACTACCTCTGTTACAGCACGCCGTATCCGTCTCTGTCCCCGTTCTTGGGCCGCTGGCGCCAGCCGGCAATCAGCGAGTCACCGCCACCTGATTCTTCCCGTCCCGCTTCGCCCTGTACAGCCCGACGTCGGCGGCTTCGATCAGCGTCGTCACCGGTTCGGCGGCGGACGGCACGATGGCCGCCGCGCCGACGCTGATCGTCACGACGCCGCTCGCGGACCCGGCATGCGCAATGCCGAGTCCTTCGATGGCCAGGCGGATTTTCTCGGCGAGCAGCCGCAAGCCACCCGACGAAGCGCCCGGCAACACCACCGCAAACTCTTCACCGCCGAAGCGCGCCGCGAGATCGGGCGCGCGTCCAAGGCATGACTCGATGGTTTGCGCGACGCGTTTGAGCACTTCGTCGCCGGCCACGTGCCCATACGTATCGTTGTAGGCCTTGAAGTTATCCACATCGATCATCAGGAAACCGAGGCCGGTTTTGTCGCGCGTGCCGCGACGCCACTCGGCGGTCAGGTACTCATCGAGGTAACGGCGATTCGACAAACCCGTCAGGCCGTCCGAATGCGTGAGCCGCTGCAGTTCCAGATTGGTCGCGAGCAACTGCTGTTGCGACTGGCGCAGCGCCCGATAGGCTTCGTCGCGCTGCAGCTGGTTCAGATACGAGCGCGAGTGATAGCGAATCCGCGCGATCAGCTCGATGCGATCCGGCAACTTCACCAGATAGTCGTTGGCGCCCGCGGCGAAGGCGGCGCTTTTCACCAGCGGCTCCTCTTTGGTCGACAGCACGATGATCGGAATATCGCGCGTCGCCGGATTCTGCCGGTACTGCCGCACGAGCGTGAGGCCGTCGGTGCCGGGCATGACGAGGTCTTGCAGGATCACCGTCGCGCGGGTTTCCTCCGCGCAGCGCAGCGCATCTTCAGGCGACGCGCAGTAGTGGAAATCGACGCTTCCTTCGTCAGCCAGCGCCTGGCGGACCGCCTCGGCGATGATCGCCTGATCGTCGACCAGCAGCACCATGATCGGGCATTCGGCGGCAGACGGGCTATCGAGGATGCGGGCTAACGCGTCGTCGATGGCGCTGTTGGGCGCGTCCATCGCGTACGCCTGCGCGTTCGCGTCGTGTTCTGCGGCGTCCGGCGCGGTAGCGTTCTGATACGGTTTGGAAGTGTCCATGTTGGTCAGCCAGAATGAGTGTCAGTGAGTCTTAGCGAGCTAATGTGCGGCTAGTGCGTGCTTGCCCAGCCTTAGCCCGCACCGATGGCGGCGGCTAGCGCCGCGGCGATACGGGGCAGGGGCAGGATCGCGGCGGCGGCGTCGAGTGCCGCGGCCGCCTTGGGCATGCCGTAGACGGCGCAGGTCGCCTCGTCCTGCGCAATCGTGTGGTAGCCCTTGGTGCGCATCGCCTTGAGCCCGATCGCGCCGTCGCGGCCCATGCCGGTCAGCAGGACGCCAATCGCGCGCGCCGGCCAGCGGGCCACCACGCTATGAAAGAACACGTCGACGGAAGGCCGGTAGGGCGTTTCGGCCGGCACGTTCGTATAGCCGAGCACGCTGGGCAATTTCAGGTGCAGATGATCGTCGGTGGCGGCGAGCAGCGCGACGCCTGCTTGCGGCCGGTCGCCCTCGTTCGCGATCCGCACCGGCAGCGCCGACTGCTGGTTCAGCCAGTCGGCCATACCGGCGGCGAACGCCGCGTCGACGTGCTGGACGATCACGATGGCCGCCGGGAAATCCTTCGGCAAACCGCCGAGCAGGGTGGCGAGCGCCGCCGGGCCGCCCGCCGAGGCGCCGATTGCCACCAGCGGCGTGTCGCGATTGGTCACGCTTTTCGTATCCGCCGCCGCGGCAGTGCCAGGCGCGTTGCGTTCCGCGACCAGCGCGGCGATACGGTCGATCTTCGCGATCAGTGTGGCGATGCTCCTGTGCGCGTCCGGGCCGCTGAGCGAGGGCGTATCCACGGCGTCGAGCGCGCCCGCGCCCATTGCTTCATAGACCCGCCACGCGTTCGCGCCTACGTCGACGGTTACGATCAGGATCGCGCACGGCGCCTTCGCCATGATCCGGCGCGTGGCTTCGATCCCGTCGACGTTCGGCATCACGAGATCCATCAACACGATGTCGGGCCGCTGTGCGGCGCAGAAATCGACGGCCTGCTGGCCGTCCTGCGCGACCCACAGCACCTCGTAGTCGTGGCGTGCGGCCAGTGCGCGGCGCAGCGCTTCGACGGCAAGGGGCAGGTCATTGACGATTCCGATTTTCATCCGTTTTACCCGTGGGTTTAACCGTAAGCTTCGCCGATCAGATCGCGCACTGCGTCGAGCAATGCTTCGTCGTGGAAACTGCCTTTCGCCAGATAGTAATCCGCGCCCGCGTTCAGGCCGGCGCGGCGGTCCTCTTCACGATCCTTGTACGACACGATCATCACCGGCAGGGCCTGCAGGTGCGGGTCGCGCTTGATGAGCGTGACGAGTTCGATGCCGTCCATTCTCGGCATGTCGATATCGGTGATCACGAGGTCGAAGCGCTCGCTGCGCACCGCGTTCCAGCCGTCCATGCCGTCGACGGCGATCGTCACGTCGTAGCCGCGTGTGGCGAGCAGTTTGCGTTCGAGTTCGCGCACGGTGAGCGAATCGTCGACCACCAGCACGCGCCGCGTGACACGCCGGGCGGCGAGGGCGGCGCCGTGCTGCGTGTGTTTCAGATCGCCGCCCGCCACGAGCTTCTCGACCGAGCGCAGCCAGTCGTCGACATCCGCGATCAGCACCGGGTCGCCGTTCTCCATCAACGCGCCGGCGGTGATGTTCCTGATCTTGCCGAGACGCGGATCGAGCGGCTGCACGACCAGCATCCGTTCGCCGAGAAAACGGTCGACCACCACGCCGTAGGTTTTTTCGCCGTCGCCGATCACGATCAGGCTGACAGGTTCGGCTTCGTTGGCGGGTGGCGCCGTATCGAGAATCTGATGCGCGGTGACGACGCCGATGCGGCGGCCGTCGAAGGCAATGTGCTGATGGCCTTCGAGCAGTTCGATCTCCGTGCGGCTCACGTGCAGCGTGCGGTTGACATGCGCGAGCGGCACGGCGTACGGCTCGCCCGCGACTTCGACGAGCAGGCTGCGGATCACCGAAAGCGTCAGCGGCAACTGCAACTGCACGCGCGTGCCGAGGCCGGGTTCGTGCGTGATGCGCACCGTGCCGCGCACGCGCTTGACGACGTCGTACACCGCATCGAGTCCGACGCCACGGCCGGAGACCTCGGTGACCTGGTCGCGCAACGAAAAGCCGGGCAGGAAGAGGAATTCGAGTAGTTCGGCCTCGGACAGGCGCGCGGCGGTGTCGGCGCTCGCCAGTTTTTTGCGCACGATCGAGGCTCGCAAGGCCTCGAGGTCGATGCCCGCACCGTCGTCGGTGACGGTGATGAGCAGCGAGCCGGCGGTATGGCGCGCGTCGAGCGTGAGCGTGCCTTCTTCGGACTTGCCGCGCGCGAGACGAATTGCCGGTGTTTCGATACCGTGGTCGATCGCGTTGCGCAGCAGGTGGCCGAGCGGCGCTTCGAGGAGATCGAGGATGTCGCGATCCACCTGAGTCGATTCGCCCACCAGTTGCCAGCGCACCTTCTTGCCGAGCGAACGCGCGACGTCGCGCACCATGCGCGCAAGACCGCCGGTGCCGTCGCCGAAAGGGCGCATCCGGCATTGCAGCGCGGCGTCGTAAAGCTGTTGCGACAGGTGCGTCGAGCGGCGGTCGAAGCTCTCCAGATCGGCCAGACGCTCGGCGAGCAGATGCTGCGATTCGGCAGTGAGGCGGCGCAATTCTTCGAGCGCGGCGTGCGTGCGCGGATCGAGCTTCAGATCGGCAAGTGCTTCGTGCAACTGATCCAGCGCACGCGAGCCGTCACGTTGGACGCGCTTGACGCGCAGCATCGATTGCGCGAAGGGTTTGAGCCAGCGCGATTCGACCAGTGATTCGCCGGATAGCGAGAGGAGCCGGTCGAGGTTGTCGGCGCGTACGCGCAGCATGCGGCCGGGGTCGGTCGTCAGGCGGCTTGTTCCGGCTGGACTGGAGGCGCTTGAGATGGGAGCGCTGGTGGAATCGGCCGCCGACGGATTGGCTGTCGTGCCGGCTGACGTGGCCGGTGCCGGTGTGGCTTCGGCGCGCAGAGCGCTGGCGAGCAGATTGAAGGCGGCGTCTGCGTCATGGGCCGCGTCGGTAGATGCGGCTTGCGGTTCCGTGGCCGCGCCGGACATAGATCCGGCGACGCGAGCAGGATTCGCGGCCGGCGCAGCAGCAGCCTGCGGCAAACCTTCCCGCCGCATCGCCGCGCCGTGCGGCACGATACCGGCCATACGCGCTTGCAACGACGCGACGCACGCACTGACCGCGTCACGCGCCGATTCATCCTCATCATTGCCGATGCGCGCAACGATATCGACACCGCGCAGCAACTCATCGATCCACGCGGCATCGAGTAACGCGCGCCCTTCCTGCGCCGCGACGAAGCAATCCTCCATCGCGTGCGCGAGTTCGACACCCACCTGCACGCCGACGATACGCGCCGCGCCCTTCAGCGAATGCGCCGCGCGCATACAGGCCTCGAGCGCGGCGGCATCGCGCGGCGCGCGTTCGAGGGCGAGCAGGCCGTCGTTGAGCACGCGCGCCTGGGTCCGCGCTTCCTCGCGGAAGAGATCGATCAGCGACGGGCGGCGCGGGTCGTCCGTCATCCGAGACTCCGGTTCAAGGTATCGAACAGCGCATCGGCGTCGAGCAGGCCGACCGTCATGCCGCGCCACGGGGCCACGGCGCGCGTATGCGCGGCGGCCGCGTGAGAGAGCGTCGCGGGCGGCGGGCAAAAGGTGGCAACCGCGATCCGATGCACGCCGTCGACCTGGTCGACGGGAAATACCGCATGCTCTTCGGCGCGCGAGACCACCAGCAAACGCGGCAGATCGTGGCGCGCCTGATCGTCGCCTGCTGTGGTGTCGGTTTCGAAACCGAGCAGATGCGCGAGCGACAGACACACCAGCAAGTCGCCCTGAACATTCACCACACCTAGCACCGCGCGATGCTGCCGGTGCGGCAAGGTATGAATCGGCCGCGTCTGCACGATGCGCTTGAAGATCGGCGTAGGCAGCGCGAGCCATTCGCGGCCAATCCGGAAGATGAGGAACGACTCGGTCGCACCCTGCGGGTTGTGTTGCTGCCGTTGCTGATGCGGTGAGGTCTGCGCGTCATGTAGCGAGAGATCCACAAGGGGAATCGGACGCTCCAGCAATTTGGCCGCGACCGCTTCGAACACGGGGCAATTCAGACAACGCACGTACTCGGTCAGCCGCTCGCACGACGAATCGCCGCGCACGCCAATGCGATTCCAGCAATCGTCGAAGGTCACGGTGCGCTCCTCAACCACGTTGCGCTCCCTGTGCGCGCGACGCGCGTTCCTTCAACAGACGCGCACCGCTACGATCGCCCTCGAGTTCGAGCAGCGTGGCCAGATGCGCGAGCGCTTCGGCGTGCTGCGGGTCGAGATAGAGCGCCTTGCGATACTGGCCGCGTGCCAGGTTCGTATCGCCGCTGGCGTCGGCCAGCACGCCGAGCAGGTAGAACGCATCGGCATGCGGCGCGTGCTGTTCCAGATAAGCGTTGATCGCATTCGCGGCGTCCGTCAGACGGCCCGCATCGGCCAGCGCGTGCGCGGATTGCAGCGTGTCGCGCGCGGCGCTGATGGGCGGCGCGCTGTGTGGCAGCGTGCGATCGTACGGTTGCGCGGCGGGTTTCAAAGGAACGGCCGCGCTGTTCCATACGCCGTTGGCCGGCGCTTGCGACGCGTACTTCGGCATATCGTCGTTCAATGTCGGGCGCGCTTGCGGAGTTTCTCGAAACGCCTGTGAAGAGCCGGCATTGAACGGCGTGCGCGCCACCGGATCAGGCCACGCGAAGGGTTCTGCCGAAAACACTTGCGGCGGCGCGAGCGCGGGCACGGGCGAATGCGTCATGGCCAGTGCCGCCGCGGTGGCGAGCGGCGCGGTGTGCCAGCCGTTGAATTGCGTTTCCGTCGACGTGGCGCGGCGGAATGCGAACGCCAACGGAATCTTCGCCGACTGCATGCCATAACGCATCAGCAGTCCGGTTTCTGCAGGGCCGACGAACAGCGTGCCGTTTTCGGCCAGCACGCTATTAAGCGCATGCAAGGCCGTTTGTTGTGCATCGCGGTCGAAGTAAATCAGCACGTTGCGGCAGAACACGAAATCGTAGATACCAAGCGTCGTGGCATCGAGTTGCATCAGGTTGGCACGCGAGAACCGGACCGCATCGACGATGCGCGGTGCGAGACGCCAGCCGTCTCCGGTACGCGTGAAGTGGACGTCCCGAAACGCCAACGCATTGCCGCGAAACGAATTGCGGGTGTACACCGCCTTCTGGGCGACAGCCAGCGAGCGTTCGCTGATATCCATCGCGTCGATGCGCATGTGTGCGGCGTCGATGCCGGCGTCGAGCAGCGTCATCGCGATTGTGTACGGTTCTTCGCCGGTCGAGCAGGGCAGGCTCAGAATCCGCAACGGCAACGCGGTGCCGCGTTCGTCAAGGCGTTCATACGCGAGACGCGCGAGCGCTTTGAACGCGTCGGCGTCGCGATAGAACCAGGTCTCCGGCACCACTACGGTTTCGACCAGCGCCTGCACCATGGCAGGCGATGCCTGCGCAGCCTCCCAGTAGTCGTTAAGCGTGGCGTCGGCGTGACCGTCCGCGCACCAGGCGGCGGCGCGCTGATCAACCGCACGTTCGATCGCGCTATGACCGAGCGACGCCGCATCGAGCCCGATGGTCCGATGCAGAAGATCGGTGAAGCGTCGATAGAGCGGCGCGTTGTCGTGATGGGCGTTCATGCGTGCGCCTCGGGAAACAGCAGCGCTTTGACATCGTCGGGCAGCAGATGCTCGACGCGAATCCATTGCACCAGACTGCCTGCTTCGCTCGCGACCGGGCCCAGATAGCGGGCGTGCGGCATGTCGATGCCGGCATCGTGAAACGCTTCGGCGGCGAGGCGAATCGTGCGCGTGGCGCCTTCGAGCAGGAGCGCGAGCAGGCGTACCGTGCCGGCATGCGGATAGCGCACCAGCACGACGCGGGTCGACATCAACTGCGCGGCGGGACGGCCGAGCGCGAGCGCCGGCAGATCGATCACCGGCAGCGCTGCGCCTTCGTGATCGAGCACGCCCGCGACCCACGAGGGCGCACCGGGAATCGCCTTCGGCGGCGACTGCGGTGTGAGCGGCATCAGACGCTCCACCTGCGCCGCGTCGATCACGTAGCGTTCGCTATCGAGCGTGAAGAGGATGAAGAGCATCGGCGTGGGTCGAGTGAGGTGGCGTGCGAATAGTCGGCTTCAGCGTGTGTGCCTGAATGAGCCAGTGGTGGCGCGTCAGGCCACCACCTTGAAGCGCGACACACCGGTGCGCAGACTGTTGGCGACGTGCGTCAGATCGTCGATCGCCTGGGTCGACTGGCGCAGCGATTCCGCTGTCTGTTGCGCGGCCTCCGAGAGCTGCGTCAGCGCCTGGGTAATCTGCTCGGCGCCCGTGGCTTGTGTCTGCATGCCTTCGTTGACCATCGAGAAGCGCGGTGCGAGCTGCTGCACCTGCTGGATGATCTGCGTGAGATGGCCGCCCACGTTCTGCACGTCGAGCATGCCGCGCCGGACTTCTTCGGAAAACTTGTCCATGCCCATCACGCCCGCCGCTACCGCCGACTGGATCTCCTTGACCATTTGTTCAATGTCGTACGTCGCCACGGCGGTCTGATCCGCGAGACGGCGAATCTCGGTGGCCACGACGGCGAACCCGCGACCGTATTCGCCGGCCTTTTCTGCTTCGATCGCCGCGTTCAGCGAGAGCAGGTTGGTCTGATCCGCGACCTTGGTGATGGTGGCGACGACCTGGTTGATGTTGCTGGCTTTTTCGTTGAGGATCGCGAGTTTCGCGTTGACCGAGCCGGCTGCCTCCATCACGAGGCGCATGGTTTCTTCCATGCGGGCGAGACCGGCATGGCCGGTGCCGGCGAGCGCCGCCGACTGTCCGGCCACTTCGGACACTTCGTTCATGGTGCGCAGCAGATCGCGCGAGGTCGCGAAGATTTCTCGCGACGTGGCGCCGATCTCGGTGGTAGTGGCCGCGGTTTCATTCGCGGTGGCTTGCTGTTCGCGCGAGGTCGCGGCGATTTCCGTTACCGACGTGGTGACCTGAACCGCCGACTTCTGCGCCTGGCCGACCAGCGCGGTGAGCTCGTCGGTCATGCGGTTAAAGCCGGCTTCGAGCGCGCCGATTTCATCCGCGCGATTCAATTGCAGACGTTGCGTGAGGTCGCCCGTGCGCATGACGTCGACGACTTGCAGCACCTTCGCCATCGGCGTGGTGACCGCGCGCAGCAGCCAGTAACCGGCCAGGATGGCCGCAATGGCGGCGAGCAGCAGCATCACGAGCAGCACGATACGGGTGGCCTCGACCGAACTGCGGATGCTTTCGGCGGCCTTATCGGCGTCGGCCTTGTTGTTCTCGACCAGATTGCGTGCCGACACCCGGCCCGCCTCCCAGATCGGCGTGAGCTCGGTGTTGAAGATGCGCGCGGCGTTCTCCTTCGAAGCCGGCAACGCATTCAGCAGCGACGTCTGGATCGGCAGGTACTGCGCGTGTTGCTGGCGGAAGGCGTTGAAGAACTCACGGTCGTTGTCGCGGAAGATGGTCGCGCCGTAGTCGCCGAGGAGCTTCTGGAGGGTTTGCTCGGTCTCTTGCAAACGGGTGTTGTCGCGCTTGATGGATTCGGGGTCCGTATCGACGTAGATGAGGCGCTGCGTCACGGAGTAGTTCTCGAACCAGGCCGCGCGCATGGCGGTCGCGTAGTAGAGCCCCGGCATCGAGTCTTCCTGCTGGCTCTTTGCGTCGCGGTCGATGCCGCCGAGCTGCTCGAAAGTGACAATTGCCATTGCCAGCATCACGATCAGCACAATTCCGAAACTGCACAGAATCCGTTGGCGGATGGTCCATTGTTTCACGCGCACGCCCCTTAACTTTTTGCTTGGTTTCAACGCCGACGTCGACTTGCAGGTCTCGGGGTCGAAGGATCGGAAAGCTTTACGGGTCGGCGGATTTGCCGACGGGTCTGCCGCGAATTTTACATTGATCATAAGAGCGGATGGCGGTCGGCGTGGCGTATTGCGCCTAAGGGGTTACACCCGTAATGCCCAGTTACCAACTGCAGCATCTATTTCCGCGCGCACCGTACACAATCCGCTCCATGCCTGAACGGCGGGAGCGAAACATGAAAAAGATTGCGGTGGCGTTGTTGGTGGTGGGCAGCCTGAGCGTGGCGGGTCCGGCGTCGGCTCATGGCAATGGTGGCGATGTGGTCGGTGCGCTGATCGGCGGGGCCCTGTTGGGTGCCGTGGTGACCTCCGCGCTGAATCCGGCGCCTGTGGTCGCTTACCAGCAACCTGTCTATGCGCAGCCTGCGTATCAGCCGGCGCCCGTGTACGCCGGGCCGCCGCCGGGGTACTGCTATGACCAGTACCAGCGTGCATATGTGGGCTGCGGTGCGCCGCCGGAACAATATGGGTATCCGCAGCAGCCCCAGCCCGGCTGGTGATCGATGTGCGCGGGCGTGTGCGGGCGCGGCGCCCGCACACCACAGAGAAAAAGGCCGTCGCAACACGCGACGGCCTTGTCTTGTTGGGTGTCTCTACTCAGTGCTTGTGGTGCAGCCACTCCGCATAATGCGTATCGAGCCAGCGCTCGAGGCGCTCGGGCTTTGATTTGTCGCGATAGTGGGACGCGGCCCAGATCACCACGCCGACCACCAGCATGACTAACGGTCCCAGCAAATAAGCCATCAACGATTCTGACATGGGGGCCTCCGTCCCGGCTTGCATCCATGCTTCAGTTTAGGCGATGAATGGCGGGAAAAAAGGACGCTGTGATGAGTTGGCCGGCAACGCGGCGGTATTGACGTGAATGGGCTGAGAGGGCTTGTGGCAGGGCGATTGAGAACCTAGCGAAAGTGATGGCTCTCTTTGATGGGTGGTGATTTTGGCTTGATATTTCTTTGGTTGTGTACCATCAAGCATGTCGCTGGCCAATGATCAGACAAGCCACGGCAACCGGTCCGGCGCCAGCCGCTAGCCGTGTTTGGCATACCTGCCGCTGCCGCACTCAGCCGGCCACGCGTGGTCGGCCGCTCTCGATTTGCATGTCGACGAAATCCGCCCACAGTTGCAAGATCTGACGCTGTTCCGCCGTGTGCTCAGCATGGCCGGCTCCGCCCGGGGTGTCTTTGACGGTATGCGCGAGTGCTTTTTCGATCGCGTCCGAAGGCTGCCCCATTTCACGCAGGTGGGTCGCGGCGGTGCGTCGAAAGTCATGCAGGACGAAATGCTCGACGTCGAGTCCGAGCGATTTGACGGCCTGATTGAGCGTGCTTTTGGCGATCGGCCGATCGTCACCCCTGACGCTCGGGAAGACGAAATTGCGACTGGCCTTGGTCTCCTGAAGCTCGCGAAGCAGAGCGACGGCCTGATGCGGGAGATACACCACATGGTCGCGGCTCTTGTTCATCCGCGCGGCGGGGATCGTCCAGCGTGCTGCGTTGAGGCTGAACTCTGACCAGGCTGCCTCAACGATGTCCGATTTCCGTACCATCGTCAGCACCAGCAGGTGCAAAGCCAATTTCAGCGGACGTCGGATGTTCGATGCGTAAATCGCCCGCAACATGGTGCCTATTTCGTCTGCGGCGAGCACGCGGGTGCGGCTGTCCGGCGTCGCGATGAAGCGGGCCGGGATAAGCTCAGCCGGATTGGTCGTCGCGAGTTGCCGGGCGATCAGATACTCGTAGAGTCGCTTGACTGCGTTGCGCGTATGCAGCGCCATCTTGGGCGAGCCACGGCTTTTGATCTGGTCGCATATCGTGCGGATGTCGTCAGCCGTGACGGCTTTGATCGACTTGGCGCCAAGGGTGGGGAGCACGTCTTTTTCGAGCGCGCGCCGTGTGGTGCGCTGATATTCCGCGGACTTGCCGGCCATCTCCGTCGCGAGATAAAGCTCCGCGCCCTCGCGCAGCACCTCGACCTTGCTCTCCGCTCCACGGTCGCGGCGTGCTGTCGCCACTGGCGACACGCCGTTTGTAACCATCTCCGCGTACTTCTGCGCCTTGGCGCGCGCAACGCGCAGCGAAATCATCCGGTAGTCGCCAATCGTGACGAGCGGCTGGCGCTTGCCGTTCAACGAATAGCGGAAGCGCCAGACCTTGGTGCCCGTCGTCATGATTTCGATAACGAGACCGTTGCCGTCAGCGACGCAATACCGGGTGGCGCGCGGTTCGAGTGCGCGGATTTGCGCTTCGGTGAGGGGAGCGGCTAGCTTTGGCATGGTGATTCGTTTGGTACCGGGACAGCGGGGATTCTAAACCGGCTATGCTTTGTGTACCAACGAAATCGACGAATTTTGGTCAACAGATAATGTTGGATGTGGATTTTGAGTAGCGCGCTGAATGGCCTTATAAGGCTTGCTGGATAAGCCATTGACGAAAAATTTCCACCCCGGCTTACTTGCCAATACAAAACCGGCTGAAAATCACGCCGAGAAGGTCATCCGAACTGAATTCCCCGGTGATCGAGTTCAGTTGATCCTGCGCGAGGCGCAATTCTTCCGCGAACAGATCCAGCGCTTGAGCGTTCTGATCGGCGTGTGCTGCAGCCGTCGCCAGGTGCTCCTCGGCCGCGCGCAGCGCAATCAGGTGCCGCTCGCGCGCCAGGTAGACGCTTTCCGCGCCTGCCTGCCAGCCGGCGATGCGCAGCAACTCTTCGCGCAGCAACGCAACCCCATCGCCCTGTTTCGCCGACAACCGCACTTCGCTGAGATCGAGATGCGGGTCCAGCGGCGTCACGGTCGGCGCGAGCCCGGTCAGGTCCGTCTTGTTCAGCACGCGCACCACCGGCACGCCGCTCGGGAAACGGGCCGCGATCGTTTCATCTTCGGCGGTCATGCCGGTGCGCGAATCGAGCAGATGCAGCACGACGTCCGCGCGTTCGATCTCGCTCCACGTGCGCGCAATGCCGATCTTCTCCACCTCGTCTTCGGTATCGCGCAGGCCGGCCGTATCGATCACGTGCAGCGGAATACCTTCGATCTGGATGGTCTGCGCGACCTTATCGCGCGTCGTGCCGGCAATCGGCGTGACGATGGCCAGTTCCGCGCCGGCAAGCGCATTCAGCAGCGACGACTTGCCGACGTTCGGCTGTCCCGCCAATACCACCGACAAACCCTCGCGCAGCAGCGCGCCCTGACGCGCTTCGCTCAGCACGTGCGCGAGACGCTCGCGGATTCGCGTGAGCTTGCCGCGGGCGTCGGCGGCTTCGAGAAAGTCGATTTCTTCTTCCGGGAAGTCGAGCGTCGCTTCGACCAGCATCCGTAGCGTGATGACGTCCTCTACCAAAGCGTGGATGTCACGCGAAAACGCGCCGTCGAGCGAGCGGCCTGCCGAACGCGCGGCGGCCTCGGTGCTGGCCTCGATCAGATCGGCGACGGCTTCCGCTTGCGCGAGATCCAGCTTGTCGTTGAGAAACGCGCGCCGCGTGAATTCGCCCGGCTCAGCCAGACGCAGGCCGAACGCGCGACCGGCGTCGATACAACGCTGTAGCACCAGTTGCAGTACCACCGGCCCGCCGTGACCTTGCAGTTCGAGCACATGCTCGCCGGTGTACGAGTGCGGCGCGGGAAAGTACAGCGCGATACCGCGGTCGAGCGCGTTGCCGGTGTCGTCGAGAAAGGGCACGTAGCTCGCGTGCCGTGGCGCGAGCACCTGGCCGGTGAGCGCTTGCATCAGCGGCTGTGCGGCGGCTTCCTCGGCGCGGCCGAACGAAATCCGCACAACCCCGATCCCGCCTCGGCCGGGTGCGGTGGCAATGGCGACGATCGGATCGGAATCGGTGGCGAGCATGGAGACGAGGCTATCAGAAGGGATGAATGCGGGAGAAAGCGCATGAGTGAGCGCCGGGCATTGTAACGCGGGCATCCGCTGCTCTCCGGACGCGGGCCGATTCCTACGACATCGAGCGCGCCATGAGACTCATGAAGATTTATCTCACACAAGCTAAGATAGCTTGAGACACTTTTGCGACAAATAGGCGCGACAAACTGTCCAAAACGCAGGCTGCACAAGGAAAAGATGAGATTCGGCGAAATCGTCGAATGCGGTATTCGGTGGCGATTTCAGGCTAAAAATAGCCTATTTAGGCTATAAAGTAGCGTGTTTGGTTGTCCACTGAGTATGCGCCGAATTGCACAATCTGGCCCATGCCGACCTCCAAAGAAAAAGCTGCTTTCGCCAAACGGCTGAAAGACTCACTCCCCAGCGAGCTCCAGGGCGGGACCGCTCTGGCCAAGGCATTTAGCCTGCTCTATCGAAACGGTCCTGCGGTTTCACCGCAAACCGCGCACAAATGGCTCTCGGGTACGACGATTCCAAAGCCTGATAAGTTGCAGGTGTTGGCGACATGGCTGCAAAAAGATGTCCACTGGCTGCACTACGGTCCCGTGCCAACCAGCAAGACCAAACCGCTCGCCCGTGGTGAAAAATATCCAATGACGCCGGAAACGATCGAGCTGGTGACGCAGATGGCGAACCGGTTCGCGGGCTTGTCGCCGAAACAGCGCAATCTGGTGGAAGAGCTGATCACGGAGTTCGACGGCGGCACACAGCCGGCAACCGATGCTACGCCCGAGCCTGAAGACGCATCGAGAGACAAGAACCCACCAAAGAGCGAGTGATAAAAAAAGCCGCCCGGCGCAAACCGGGCGGCTTTTTACAACCTGCTTCTGTCTGTCTTTGCCTGTTTCCCCCTGTCAGCCAGCGGGCGCTACCGGCGCCCGCGCTGCAGGGAAGCCATCAATCAGGCTGCTTTCGTCTTAGGCTTACCCATCATCCGCGTGATGTAGTACTGCTGGGCGATCGACAGCACGTTGTTCACCACGTAGTACAGCACCAGACCGGCCGGGAAGAAGAAGAACATGACCGAGAACGCGATCGGCATGAACATCATCATCTTGGCCTGAACCGGATCCGGCGGCGTCGGGTTCAGCTTGGTCTGCAGGAACATCGAGACGGCCATCAGCACCGGCAGGATGAAGAACGGATCCTGCTGCGACAGGTCGTGAATCCAGAGAATCCACGGCGCGCCGCGCATTTCAACCGACGACAGCAGCACCCAGTACAGCGAGATGAACACCGGAATCTGAATCACGACCGGCAGACAGCCGCCGAACGGATTAACCTTCTCGGTCTTGTACAACTCCATCAGCGCGGCGTTCATCTTCTGCGGATCGCCCTTGAAGCGTTCGCGCAGCGCTTGCATGCGCGGCGTGATCGCCTTCATGCGCGCCATCGACTTGTAGCTCGCGGCCGACAGCGGGAAGAAAACGGCCTTGATCAGCAGCGTGAGCAGCACGATCGACCAGCCCCAGTTGCCGACATAGCTGTGGATCTTCTCGAGCAGCCAGAACAGCGGCTTGGCGATGATCGTGACCCAGCCGTAGTCCTTCACCAGTTCCAGACCCGGGGCGATGCCTTCGAGCATGCGCTCTTCTTCCGGACCGGCGAACAGGCGCGCGGACACATCAGCCGATTGCCCTGGCGCGATGGTCGCCACCGGCTCCTTCACGCCAACGCGATACAGCGCCGGATCGATCTTCTCGACATAGATGTCGCGCTTCACGCCCTGCTGCGGAATCCATGCCGACGCGAAGTAATGCTGCACCATCGCAATCCAGCCGTTGTCGGCCGATTTGGCGAAGTCTTCCTTGTTCTTGTCGATGTCGCTGAACGTCATCTTCTGGAAGTGGTGCTGGTCGGTATAGACAGCCGGCCCGATGAACGTGTGCGAGAAGCGCGGCGTTTCCACCGGCGTGTCGTCGCGCACCAGTTCCATATAGACCGACGGCGTGACCGGTGCAGTGCCGACGTTTTCGATCTTGGTGTCGACGCCGATCACATAGCTGCCGCGCGTGAACGTATAGGTCTTGATGACCTTCACGCCACCTTTCACCGGCGACTCGAAGCTGAGCTGGAACGATTTGGCGTCGCCCGTCAGATCGTGCGGCTGGTTCGGCAGCGGGGTGAAGATGTCGTTATGGTTCGGGAAATCGCCGCCGAGCAGACCGGTGCGCGCCAGATACGTATGGTTCGCGGTGCGGTCGAACAGCGTGATCACCAGATCGGGCTGCTTGCCGTCGCCTTGTTTGACGAGCGACAACTTCGACAGCGTGCCGCCGCGGGTGTCGATCTCGCCGTTATAGACGTCGGTGCTGAACTTGATCAGCTGGCCTTGAGCCGCAGCCGGCGCGTTGCCCGGTGCTGCTGCGTTGGTGGCCGGCAGATCGGCGGATTGGGTTCCCGGCGTCGTGGTTCCCGGAGCGGCGCCTTCGACGGTCTTGGTCGGGTTGGCGCTCGGGAAGAACATCGACGGGCGTCCGTGGTCACGTTGCCAGTTGTCGAACAGCATGACCGCTGACATGAAAAAGATGACCCATAGGACGGTGCGTTTGATATCCATGCGTTGTCTCAGTGTCGATGGAACGGCGCGTCAGCGCTTTTCAGAAGTGGGAGGCGGGACGAGATCGATGCCGCCCGCGGAAAACGGGTGGCAGCGGCAAATACGCCTGGCGGCGAGATAAGTCCCGCGCGCGGCGCCATGATACTGGATTGCTTCGCGCGCGTAATCAGAACAGGAAGGGTAAAAACGGCACCGGTTGCCGAGCATGGGGCTCACAGCAACCTTATAGAAACGCAGTAAAGCGATGAGTACCGTTTGCATGGCTGATGCGGCCGGACGGCGCCGCGCAACGTGGAGTACCGGGCGACGCCCGCGCAGCAGGGCTGCACTGCGGGCGGTCACTTGAGCGTCATTCCGTCTTGGGCGCTTCCGCGGGCGGCGCCTCGCGACGGACAATCTCGCGCGCTGCCTTGTCGAGCAGCGCCTCTATCTCGCTGCGGCACAGCGCCCGTAACGGCGGCGACGAAGCGCTCGGCAAAGCTTTCTTGTCGAAGCGCGTGTGCAAACGCAGCAGCACATCCCAACCGCCGAATTCCGCGCGACGCAACCGGAAGGCTTCACGCGCGAGTCGACGTACCAGATTACGCGTGGCCGCGCGCGGCGCATACTTCTTGCCGATCACGAGGCCTAAGCGAGCGTCATTGCCGGTGGGCCGGCCGTACACCACGAAGTGTGCGGTGCGGCGCCACGGGCGCAAACGAAAAACGGATGAAAATTCATCCGTTTTCAGTAGCCTTGCGGCTTTGGGGAAGGCGGCTTGCGCTCGCAACGGAACCGAGCCCTGTTGCGGCGCCCCTGCCGCTCCCGCGTCACCGCGGTTCTCGCCTGGCACAGACGGAGCGCGCAATCCGCTCGCCTGCCTTAGATGGCGAGGCGCTTGCGGCCCTTCGCGCGACGTGCGTTGATGACCTTGCGGCCACCTGCGGTCTTCATGCGAACGCGGAAGCCGTGGGTGCGCTTGCGACGGGTAACGGAAGGCTGGTAAGTACGTTTCATGTTGCTCTCACTTGATCGAAAAATAACCGCGCGATCATCGCTGAAAGCGCAATGGCCGGAGGTTTACTGAATTGGTTTTCGCGGAACCCGCTATTTAAACCGGTTTTTCGTTGACCGTCAATAGTTTAGCCTAGTTCGGCCTGTCCGCGAGACGCGTCCACAGGACGATCCGTCCCTGTGGATAACTCCCTTTCGCCGACGTTTTGGCGGTAGAATCTCGCCTTACTTCCCAAAAATCCTGCACGCCGCTCCGGCTCGCTTGTCCCGCAAACCCTTGTGGCACAAGCGCCTGGAGCCATCGCGCCTGGTTTGGCCTAGCTGCTCAGGGCCTTGTTGCGTACGCGCGACAGGGGCAGCGGCGAACCGCCGTGCATACATAACGACAGCAACTTGATGAACGATTTCTGGCAACACTGTTCCGCACTGCTGGAGCGCGAGCTTACGCCCCAGCAGTACGTGACGTGGATCAAACCGTTGGCCCCGGTCGCCTTCGACGCCGATGCGAACACGCTTAGCATCGCTGCGCCGAATCGCTTCAAGCTCGACTGGGTCAAGAGCCAGTTCTCCGGCCGCATCGCCGATCTGGCCCGCGATTTCTGGCATACCCCCGTCGACGTGCAATTCGTACTGGACCCGAAAGCCGGCATGCGCGCCCCCGCGGCAGCGTCGTCGGCGCCGGCGCGTCCGGCTTCTGCGTCCGGTTCGATGGGCGCTGGGCATTCGTCTGGTTCGAACGGTGGCGGGGCCGCCGTGGACGCAGCCGTCGGCGCCGTGCAGGCGTCGCAGGCCGCGCGCGCCAACAGCGCGAACAGCGCCATGGCGAACCTCAACGCGAACGCTCGCGCTGCGGCGGACCAGAACGCAAACGCCCGCGCGGCCGCCGAAGATGCCGCCGACCTCGATCTGCCCAGCCTCGACGCGAACGAAGCCGCGGCCGCACGCCGCACATGGCGTCCGGGCCAGAGCGCGAGTTCGAACGGCAACGGCGAGAACGACTCGATGTACGAGCGCTCGAAGCTCAACCCCGTGCTGACCTTCGACAACTTCGTGACCGGTAAGGCCAACCAGTTGGCGCGCGCCGCGGCGATTCAGGTCGCGGACAATCCCGGCATCTCGTACAACCCGCTGTTTCTGTATGGCGGCGTGGGTCTGGGCAAGACCCACCTGATCCACGCGATCGGCAACCAGCTTCTGATGGACAAGGCCGGCGCGCGGATTCGCTACATCCACGCGGAACAGTACGTGTCCGACGTGGTGAAGGCCTACCAGCGCAAGGCGTTCGACGACTTCAAGCGCTACTACCACTCGCTCGACCTGCTCCTGATCGACGATATTCAATTTTTCTCAGGCAAGTCGCGCACACAAGAGGAATTCTTCTACGCGTTCGAGGCGCTGGTCGCGAACAAGGCGCAGGTGATCATCACCAGCGACACGTATCCGAAGGAAATCTCCGGTATCGACGACCGCCTGATCTCGCGCTTCGACTCCGGCCTGACGGTGGCGATCGAGCCGCCCGAGCTGGAAATGCGCGTCGCGATTTTGATGCGCAAGGCGCAATCCGAGTTCGTGAGCCTGAATGAAGACGTCGCGTTCTTCGTCGCCAAGCATCTGCGCTCGAACGTGCGTGAACTGGAAGGAGCGCTGCGCAAGATCCTCGCGTATTCGAAGTTCCACGGCCGCGAAATCACGATCGAAGTGACGAAAGAAGCGCTGAAAGACCTGTTGACGGTGCAAAACCGGCAGATTTCGGTGGAAAACATCCAGAAGACCACGGCTGACTTCTACAGCATCAAGGTCGCGGATATGTATTCGAAGAAGCGTCCGGCAAATATTGCGCGGCCGCGGCAGATCGCAATGTATCTGGCGAAGGAACTGACGCAGAAAAGTTTGCCGGAAATCGGCGAGCTGTTTGGCGGGCGCGACCACACCACCGTGCTGCACGCGGTGCGCAAGATTGCCGCCGAGCGCGGCACGGACGCGCAGCTGAACCACGAACTGCACGTGCTGGAGCAAACGCTGAAAGGTTAAGCAGCCTGGATGGAAATTTCGACCTGTTTATTTCGGAACTCGCCCCCATTTTAGTGGAGCGGTTCCGTTTTCAGGCACAATACAGGTTTAACCGCCCGGCGGCCGCGGGCGGAATTCACGCCGTGACAGGCGCTGCGTGGCGCCGGCGGGGAGCCGCGGCTGCGCGCTGTAAGGCTGGCAAGTCAGGCGCGCAGGCCGTCATATCAACGAAGGAACTCTATGCAACTGGTCAAGACCGAACGCGATAACCTCCTCAGGCCGCTGCAAACCGTGAGCGGCATCGTCGAACGCCGCCATACGTTGCCGATCCTCGCCAATTTGCTGATTACCAAGAACGGCCCTGACGTGTCGTTCCTGTCGACCGACCTCGAGTTGCAGATCACCACGCGTGCCGATTTTGGCGTGGGCGGCGATTCGGTCGCGACCACGGTGGCAGCAAGAAAGCTCCTCGACATTCTGCGCGCGATGCCCGACGGGCAAGTTACGCTGACCTTGAACGACAAGCGTTTGACCGTGCAATCCGGCAAGAGCCGCTTTGCGCTGCAAACGCTGGCGGCCGACGAGTTCCCGACCGTCGCTCAGGCTAAAGACTACGGCGCGAACCTGGTGGTTCCCCAGAAAACGTTCCGCCAGTTGCTCGGCATGGTCCATTTTTCGATGGCCCAGCAGGACATCCGCTACTACCTGAACGGCATGCTGCTGGTGGTAGATGGCGACCAACTGATGGCAGTCGCAACCGACGGCCACCGCCTCGCGTTCTCGTCGATGAAGATCGAAGGCTCGTTCGCGCGTCAGGAAGTGATCATTCCGCGCAAGACGATTCTGGAACTTCAGCGTCTGCTGGAAGACATCGACGACACGCTGAAGATCGACATCGCGCCGACGCAGGTGAAGTTCACGTTCGGCCAGGTCGAACTGGTGTCGAAGCTGGTGGAAGGCAAATTCCCCGACTTCCAGCGCGTGATTCCGAAGTCGCACAAGAATCAGTTCGTGATCGGCCGTGAAGAACTGCAGCGTTCGCTGCAACGCGCCGCGATTCTGACGTCGGACAAATTCAAGGGCGTGCGCTGCATCATCGAGCCGGGCCAGTTGAAGATCATGTCGACCAACGCCGATCAGGAAGAGGCGCAGGAAGAACTGGAAATCGCGTACGACGGCGACAGCGTCGATATCGGGTTCAACGTCACGTATCTGCTCGACGTGCTCGCGAACCTGAAGGTCGACATGTTGCAAGTGAGCCTTGGCGACGCCAGCTCCAGCGCGTTGATCACGATTCCCGAGAACGACGAATTCAAATACGTCGTGATGCCGATGCGCATCTAACGCGTCCAAAAACCAAGAACACACCAAGGGGCGCAGCGCCCCTTTGGCGTTTTTATGGTGTTTTGAAAAGTCCCGAGCAGCAACCAAGCAGCAACGCAGAACCGGAAAAAATCCATGACTGAAACGAACAATTCGCAACCCGATAACAGCTACGGCGCCTCCTCGATTCAGATCCTCGAAGGTCTGGAGGCGGTGCGCAAGCGGCCGGGGATGTACATCGGGGATACGTCAGACGGGACCGGTTTGCATCACCTCGTATTCGAAGTGCTGGACAACTCCATCGACGAAGCGTTGGCGGGGCATTGCAACGATATCCAGGTGATCATTCACGCGGACAACTCGATCTCGATCACCGACAACGGCCGCGGTGTGCCGACCGGCCTGAAGATGGACGACAAGCACGATCCGAAGCGCAGCGCCGCTGAAATCGTGATGACCGAGTTGCACGCCGGCGGCAAGTTCGACCAGAACAGCTACAAGGTGTCCGGCGGCCTGCACGGCGTGGGCGTCTCGTGCGTGAACGCGCTCTCGGCGTGGCTGCGCCTGACCATTCGCCGCGACGGCAAGAAGCACTTCATGGAATTCCACCGTGGCGTGCCGCAGAACCGCGTGATCGAAGAGATCGACGGCGTGGCTGTCTCGCCGATTCAGTTGATCGGCGAAACCGAGAACCGCGGCACCGAAGTGCACTTCCTCGCGGACGAGACGATTTTCGGCAATGTCGAATATCACTATGACATTCTGGCCAAGCGGATTCGCGAACTGTCGTTCCTGAATAACGGCGTGCGCATCAAGCTGACCGACCAGCGCACGGGCAAGGAAGAAGATTTCGCGTTCGTGGGCGGCGTGAAGGGTTTTGTTGAGTACATCAACAAGAACAAGGCCGTGCTGCACCCGAACATTTTCCACATCAGCGGCGAGAAAGACGGCGTGGGCGTGGAAGTGGCGATGCAGTGGAACGACAGCTACAACGAAAACGTGCTGTGCTTCACGAACAACATTCCGCAGCGCGACGGCGGCACTCACCTGACCGGGTTGCGTGCGGCGATGACGCGCGTGTTGAACAAGTACATCAACGATCACGAAGTCGCGAAGAAAGCGAAGGTCGAGACGTCCGGCGACGACATGCGCGAAGGGCTCTCGTGCGTGCTGTCGGTGAAGGTGCCGGAGCCGAAGTTCAGCGCGCAGACCAAGGACAAGCTGGTGTCGTCGGAAGTGCGCGCGCCGGTGGAGGATGTGGTCGCGAAGGCGCTCGAGGAATTCCTGCTGGAAACGCCGAACGACGCGAAGATCATTTGCAGCAAGATTGTCGATGCGGCGCGGGCGCGCGATGCGGCTCGCAAGGCGCGTGAAATGACGCGTCGTAAGGGCGTTCTGGATGGCGTGGGTCTGCCGGGCAAGCTGGCGGATTGCCAGGAGAAGGACCCGGCGAAGTCGGAAATTTATATCGTCGAGGGCGACTCGGCAGGCGGCTCGGCGAAGCAGGGGCGTGACCGGAAGTTTCAGGCGATCTTGCCGCTGCGCGGCAAGGTGCTCAACGTGGAGAAGGCGCGCTATGACAAGCTGCTTTCTTCGGAGCAGATTGTGACGCTGATTACGGCGCTGGGTTGTGGGATCGGCAAGGAAGACTACAACCTCGACAAGCTGCGTTATCACCGCATCATCATCATGACCGATGCTGACGTGGACGGCGCGCACATCCGCACGCTGCTGCTGACGTTCTTCTATCGTCAGATGCCGGACATGATCGAGCGTGGGTATATCTATATCGCGCAGCCGCCGCTGTTCAAGATCAAGGCGGGTAAGGATGAGCGGTATCTCAAGGATGAGGCTGAGGTTAATGCTCACATCCTGAAGCTGGCGTTGCAGGGGTCGGAGTTGTTGGCTTCTGAAGGGGCTACGCCGATTACCGGGGATGCGTTGGGTGAGTTGGCTCGGGCTTATTTGTTGGCTCAAGCTGTGGTGAACCGACTGAGCCGGTTGTATGACGCTGGGGCGCTTGAGGCCGTGATGGATGGGGTTGTTATCGACCTCTCCAGTGAGGAAGCGGCTGAGGCTTCGGCGGCGGCGCTTGAGGCGAAGCTGCGGGATGATGCGTTGAAGCCTGAGGTTACGGTCACGACGATGTATGACCCGGTGAGAGAGTTGCGCTCGCTGAAGGTTGCTCGGACGCATCACGGTAATCAGAAGATTTCTGTGCTGGATCAGGATTTCCAACTCACCGCTGATTACCAGCAGCTGGTCAATACCGCTAATACGTTTAAGGGGTTGATTGGGCCCGGCGCTGTCATTAAGCGTGGCGAGCGGAGTATGGCTGTTACCGACTTCAAGAGCGCTATGAAGTGGTTGCTGGCTGATGCTGAACGTAATATTTCGAAGCAGCGCTATAAGGGGCTCGGTGAGATGAACCCTGGGCAGCTTTGGGAGACGACGATGGATCCGACCGTGCGTCGTCTTCTTCGTGTGCAGATTGAGGATGCTATCGCGGCTGATGGCATCTTTACGACGCTCATGGGGGATGATGTGGAGCCGCGTCGGGCTTTCATTGAATCGAATGCATTGCGGGCGGGGAATATTGACGTTTGAGTTCTTTTGCACGCGTAGGGCGCCAGAGTATGTGCGACTGGCGCCACAGTTTTGCGACTGTGGGACAGAGTTAATGCGACTGGCCTACTGCAGGGAACCGGAAATCATTGGACCAACCCAAGATTAGCTGGACTCGAATGCACGGAAATGATTAGATTTTCGCGCTTGTCATCAGACAGCACTTAACGTTAGTTCCGCGTCGCATGTTTTGAGAGGTGTGAGCCGGCCGTAGTTGGCTCGAATTGCTCCAAGGGTTACAGGTTTGAACGCCTGTAACCCTTTTCACATCTGGGTGTGGGGCGATCGCAGTGGTGGAGGGTTTTCCTCATGCGTGATTGCCCGACACCCAGATCGTCAATCCCATCCCGCACCTGCGCACGCAACCATCTGTAGTAGTCGGCTGCAGTGGCTCGGCGCGGTCAGTCCGGCTTGGCCGCCCGAGGCCAACTTCATGCCGCCGCTACACTTCGAGCGAAAACCGGCCCGTCGGCAGGCCGAGTTGAATCACCTCCAGCGCCTTGGCCGGTTTGCGGAAGGCCCGTGTACGCCGGTTGTTCGACGTCACGAGCACCGCCACGCCCGCCTAGGAGATGTCGAGCTTTTCATGGGATGACCTATAAATGATCCAGCCACGGCTAACGATGTACCGTGGCTCGCTCATTTGTCGATCGTGACGACCATTGACGTAACATCTCTTCTCCATGTCGAAACCCTTTGCGGTACAATGCCACCACAAATGTTGTTGTAAACAACAAGCGGGGGCGTTATGAACTACACCTCCCAGCAAGTTCAGCTGGCGGTAGGAATCGGACAGGAAACTCTTCGATATTGGAGAAAGGCTTTACCTCCCTTGGCGCAGGCACGAGGCCATGCCGCCTGCTTCACTTTTTCGGACTTACTTTCCCTAAAAGTTGTACACCTGCTGGTTATTCAAGGTGGCATTGCCATAGGGGTGGTCGCCGGCTTTGCGGATGCTTTATTTGAAACTTGTCGCGCCACAGCGCCTCACTCGATATCAACACGTACATCATTAGTGATTCGACCGGCGGATGGAAAGGTTGAACGCGCCACATCTTTCAACTCGTCAAGCGCTGATGCCCTTCAAATATTAGTTCCGCTATCCCGCTGCGCCGACGAGCTTCTTCAGAGCCTTCGCGAAAATGGGGAAACGGACCCGCAAATCAGCTTGCCCCTGCCGTTGGCGCCTGTTTTTGCGAAGGGATAGTTTATGGAGCAAACCATGTTGTCGTACCGCGCTTGGCAGCACGGTCTCGGGCTATTAGCCGTTCCTCTCTATCGTGAGAGAGACGCGGGTACCAAACACGTCCTGTTGAATGGGATCTCAGGCAATTTTTGTCTGGATGAGGAGGAGGGGATACCGCTGGTGGACCGATGTGCAGTCGCTTGGTCCTCCAATATTGGACATCACCTAACTACTACACCGAACTACGTGGAGGTCGTTCGCTGGGACAAGCCTGATTCAGCAGAGCGATATACGGTAGCGAGCATCCAAAACAATCTCGAGGATTTCCATCGCTATTTGGAAAAAAGCGCCCCCGAGAGCAATAACTCCGTCGTCGGTCATGCACTCGGCGTTTTTCGGTCAATTCGCTCGGGACTTCGCGAAGGCGCAACCGGTTTTAGCGCGCTCGAGGCTTTCCTCTACTTGCTCGGCTGTGTCGCCAGCGGGACGGAGCCCGGAAAGGACCTACCCGCTGACTGGCCATTACCGGAGACCGCAAAAACTGTCTTTCAAAATCTTTCATTGGCCGATCAAGGCTATTTTTTTGACAGACTGTCCGGCAACATCGGTTCGTTCCGCATGCTTCGGCCCGACTTTGCTCTTCTTTTGAGGCATGCGTCTGGCGCATTGTTTCAAGAAGCCCATGCTCAGGTGGTACTTCCAGACGAAAACTGGCTTCCTGGAATCGGTCCGCTTGATGCAGTTCTCAACCGGCGTTCTCTCGGAATCACGGACGGTGCGTTTTTTACTCCACCATCAATTGCACGAACCCTCGCGGAGGAAGCGCTTAGGGAATTTCCGCACGCTAGTGAAGAGCACATCACCATATTTGATCCAGCATGCGGATCTGGAGAGCTCCTCAAAGAAGCTTTACGGATCTTGGAAATTAAAAACTTCCGAGGACACGTCACTATCCAAGGCTGGGATGTTTCTCAGGCTGCAGTTGATATTGCCAGCTTCAGTTTGGGGTGGGAAGCTGCAAGTTGGAACGGCAAAGTAGCTGTCCGAATCGAATGTATTAATTCGGTAACTGCAGTGCACTGGCCTGTGAATGTGCAGTTCGTGCTGATGAATCCGCCGTTTAAGTCATGGCAGGACATGAACGCTGAAGAGCAGCAAGCGGTACAGGAACAACTTAGTGGCCTTCAGACTAACAAGCCCAATCTGGCATCGGTCTTCATCATGCGTGCCAGCCAGGCTTTATCGGCTAACGGTGTATTAGCCAGTGTTGCCCCGCGTTCCTTTTTTGATGCTTCGTCGTCTCGAAAGTTAAGAGAATCATTACTAGAGACGATATCGCCGGTCGTTATCGTAAATCTCGCTAATCCATCTTTGTATACGCATGCAATGGTCCAATCGGGCCTGTTCGTCGGGAAGCGCACAACGGACCGGCAACAAACGACTTTGGTCTGGACGGATCCTCGCCCCGGTTCGGTCGGCGAGGCATTGCGCGGACTTCGAAAATTTCAGCTCGATGCGAGCGTAGCTGTAAGCGATGATGGATTTTCAGTCTATCGCGATGGCTCACCATCGGACTCTCGGTCGTGGTTACCACGCCCGTATAGCGGCTGGGCGTTAGGCCGTTTCCTACAAGAACGTGGAGGCCTGATTAACGCTAAGAGCCTCTTTGACATAAAGCAAGGGGTCCGCATGGGCAGCGACGCCTTCTTGGTCACCAAAGCGTTTGTTGAGCAGTTGGAATCGCAGGAAAGAGCGTATTTTCGCCCAGCCGTGACAAATGCCAATCTTTTAGACGGGCGTCTGTCAAACGACACATTTATTTTCTATCCATATACCGATGGATTGAGCCGAATCAATACGGAAGATGACTTGGCATCTGCGGTCCCGAAATACTATCAAGAATATTTGGTACCCAATCGCACAGAACTGGAAGGGCGGAAGAGCTTGGTCAAAGCCGGCCAGCCTTGGTGGGGATTGATTTGGCCAAGAGAGTGGCAGTATTCAGTAACTCCAAAATTAGTGACCAAATATTTTGGCCGTGCTGGATCGTTTGCATGGGATGCCCGAGGCGACTTTGTGGTTGTAGTTGGACACGGTTGGATACCACGTGAGTCCAGAAAACATTGGCAGCATATTTCTAGCGATGACTATGCTTTGGCACTCGTAGCGATATTTGCAACTCCTCTAGGAGAAAATTTACTTTCGCAACATTCCGTGCAAGTCGGTGGCGGACAGTGGGATCTGTCGGGTAAATATGTTGGAGACCTGCCTCTACTGGCTCCAGTAGCATCTAACGCACGAGCACTGAGAGATTTAGCCGCTTGGGGCGCTAAAATCAGCTTTGGAGAAATGGTAGATTTGGAGCAGTTGATGGAGCTTGTTTGTGGAGCTTACGGTGTGCCGTTAAATGCCTTTAACTCCTGATTTTCTATCATACGACGAGCCCCTCATTGCCGCTTGCGAGGATGTATTAAAAAAGCATTGGCATAGGGGGCGATCACTTAAGCTTACCCGTAAACCGAAGAAGGGAACGGTTGGCACGTTCTATTGCCTTATCGATCCGCAGTATACAAAATCTGTATTAATCGAAGATCGTGCAAACGAGAAGCTACCTCTGCCCGTAGTGGCGATTCATCCGTTTGTTGTAACAGATAGTTTTTATTTTGGTATTCGGTTGCGATTCGATCATGTTTACGAATCGACGTTTATGCTCACATCAGTAAGCGTATCGCTTTTCACAGGTAATAAGCTGGCCCCAATTGTTCGGGCGGAATGGGACTACCGCGATATTGGAAAATCCCGCCATGCCCAACCGCATTGGCACCTTCTCGGTTTGGCGTTATTTGATTCTTTGCGAGACTCATTTGAAACGGGACAGACCGGAGACAATGAGCCAAGAGATTTCAATTCCGCTCAGACGTTACCGCGAGCTGAAATAGAACGGATCCATTTTGCTACAAGCGCGGCATGGCAGGCCGGTAGTCCCACAGCCATACAGCATCTTTTTTTGAAAAAAGAACAGCTTATAAACTGGCTGGGGGGACTAGCCGAGTATATGTCGGAACAGTTGACGGTTGTTGCATCGAAAAGTGCTGTGCTACCCGCGAATGCTTCACCGCCAGTCAAGGATTTCCAGCCTGGGCGGTAGGTAGTACACGATCATTGCGAGTTTCTCCCCACCTCCTGATACCTTGTAAGCGTGTCGCCGATTACTGGCGACACGCTTACTTAGCCACTGCAGGCCAATACGAGAGTGCCGGGAGGAGGGTCGAGCGACGACGCGGAAATGAAAAACCGGCCTGATCGTGAGACAGGAAGGATATTTCTGCAGTCGGCGGCAACCATATTTTTGCACTTGGACTCCTAGAGAATAAGGGTTTCGCCACTGCGGCGAAACGCACTTGGAACCATGTTTTTTCACTTTGTCGAAACGAGCCTTATTTCGTTGCACTTTGTTCCGTGCCGCTCTGGACACAGGTGCGACGTGGCCGCTGCCTACGTACTGTGCTCGCTCCCAACGCGTCCACCGATCGTATCGACAGGATAGGCCGACCGACATACTGCAGCCATTGAAAGCCTTGTGTGACGCCAAGGGCAATCCGACCGAAGACGGCGATAGCAACGCCGGCCGCGTGTTTGAGATTCGCACCGACGCCGTTACCAGAGCCTTCGAACGTGCAGTGGCACGAGCCCGGAAGATGTACATCGATGAGTGCCGCGCGGCCAAACTGAAGCCAGACGGTAAGTTTTTGACCGACCTTCGCTTTCACGACTTGCGGCATGAGGCAACTTCCCGCTTGGCGTCGATCTTCCCCATGCATGAATTAACAAAGATTACGGGCCACAAAGACCCACGCATGTTGATGCGGTATTACCACCCGAGAGCCGAGGATCTGGCAAAGAAACTATCGTAACCTCAACAGTAGCTTGCTTGAGGTGTCACCGCCCAGCCACGCATCGTGCGCGATACGGACCTCTGGCTATTCGAAGCCAAATCTTTTCCGATGGCGTGCCATTTGTGAGCGGTGTGGGGCTTCGAGATGAAGGGAAGGCACGTCGGAAAGACTCAGAACTGTCTCGGCCTTGGGGCTGAGGCCCGGCTTGGCCAGCACCGCGCCATCATCAGTAAAACTCACCAGCCCCGCGTCGAAGGCGGCATCCCAGTGAGCGCACAGGAGCAGGCCGTTGAACACGTTGAGCCGCTCGGCATCGCTTGCGCATTCGGCCCAGGGGACGATATGGCTGGCGCGCAAAAGCGCCGGTTCGGTGACGCCGGTGAGTGGGCAAGCGCCCCAGTAATCGATCAGCGCGGCGCGGAACAAGCCCTGCCCCACGCGCTGGCGCACGATGCGATCGATCTCGGTATCGCCCAGTCCCGCGACTTCGGCCTCGAATTGGGTGAAGGGGAAGGTCGGCAGGCTGCGCGCGAGGTGGAAGGCGCGACTGAGCGCGCGGCGCATGTCCGCCTGCAGCGCGAAAGCGAAGGCGCTCTTACACGGCAGAGGGGCTGGGCCAGAAACTGCCTCAGGCATTTCGGAAGCGAGAACTTGCGCCACACCGGCATGCTCCACCGCGAGGAACCACGGCGCGCCGTCATCGGAAGCACCGCAGGCGAGCGCCACTTCGCCGGGCACGCCTTCGTCCGAGCGAAACCACAGCCACCCGTCCGCCACGCCGTTGGCGCGGCGATAGCCGTGGTTCCACGCGGCCTGTTCAAGCTCGGTGCGCAGAATCGGGTGCGGGATGGAACGGCGCAGTGCGAGAGCGGGGGCACATAACAACATAGTCAGCGCGGAGAGTCCGCAATCTACGAAAGGAGCAGATTGCGGACGGCACTTAAATAGTCCAGCGACTAAATACGCGTCCCCGTAGCATCAGTGTATGAGTGACAACGCAGGAAATGATTGACCGCTGATCGCTAACAGGCTGATTGCGATCAACCAGAATGCGCGAACGAGTACGATGCGAACATCCCGAGAGATCAGAGCACGCCGACGTTCTCGGTCATCGAGGAATGAGCAGTAAGGATTCGTTGGAGCCTCAACCGTCTTCTTCATGCGTCCTCGTTGCATGCTATTTCTTGTGGTTTCCATATCGCCCTCCGAATTTAGTAGTTGTCGCGCGCATATACGGTCTGACGCGTACTTCGGAGCAGATCGAAGAATGACCGGGAAGGATCGGGTCGGCTTGCCCGATCAAACATGTTTGCTATTTCGGGCGACAAACGGGGTGCTTTGTCTATCCACTTCGGCAGTCGCTCGAGTCCACAGGCAAAGCCCGCAGGGCGACGGATAACGAGGCCGTGGATAACTGCGTCAACCAGGACTTTCTTGCCGACGGCTTGTATGAGGGAAAAGAGTACGGGCTGAAGGAGAAGATGGAGAGTCTTGCATCCATGATTTTCCGTCAGGATCGATCCAGACACCAAATTCCACGCATGCATTGCGCGCCTTCCTTCGTGGACATCAAGTGCGAGACTGAACCCCGTTAATTCACGGTATTCAGATACATCCAACTCCATCACATAACGCGCACCGGCGGAATTCGTCCAGTCTACCGCTACGCGTTTTTCGGCGATGTTGCCAATCACGACCTCAGCTACTCGCGGATGATCGCTTTTCAGAACAAAGATCTCTTCTCCTTCATAGGCAGACAATTCAATCGCCATTGCCTGGCGAATGTCGAAGGCTGTCGCCGGACGGAGGAAAAATAGGCATGTGGAGTGTCGTGGACGCAATGCCTTGAGATCGCAGTCGGGGTGAGTGAACACGGTGGTGCGCAGGTGGTCCGCATACTCACCGTATTCGCTGTCATCGAGCCTGGCGAATGTCCTGCACCAATCGAGGCACAGTGGACGGTCCTCAACTGCTAGTAGTTCGCTTCCCCAGTAGGCCGTGCGTGCCATCGGCACTTCAAACGGAGGGTGCCTGTCGGTATCGCTGGCGTTTGTTGGAAAACCGAACAGCGCGTACGTGCTCCTCGGACTCAGATAAGGAATGAGTTGATCGTCGTCGTCATCCAGATACTCGCCCCGACCAGGCATCAGGCTCATGGCACTTTGGAACCAGAGCGCGTGTTCCCGCATCTTTTCGTCTAGCACCTCGTCTGGCAATGCTAGCTCAACATCGAAGTCATCTTCCGGTGCGGCGAGGTACGCACGCGCGGCATCATACCAGGCCAGCGGACTTGACCACATGATCTTGATTTTTTCACCCCACGGCTCGGCACATTCGGGACTACACTGTACTTCGGTATCAAAATTGAAATACCGCGGGAGGTAGATTCTGGTCGCAATCACCCGGAAAGATACGCCGTTGATAAGTGTACTTGCATACATCACGGCATATGGATCGGGGCCGAGATCGGATGGCTTCCATTCCAATGTCGGGAGACACGGCACCATATCTGCGAGCGACATTGGCTTGCCTGACATCAGGAAGACCGCTCTGGCGATTTCGTATAGGCCAGCAAGATTCGTGTTGATGAGCAAATGTTGGCTGATTGCGCGGGTTATCCGATCAAGGTTGTCCCCAAAGTAAGCGGTTGCAATCTGGCAACCCGGTAGCGATGACAGCAACCGCACGTGCTCGTCTGGACTGCCGTTATTTATGCGCGATATGAGGTCGTCCCAGTCGTCGCAATAATAAGGGCCCTTGGCCAGCACATGCCTGGCCAAGTGGAGTGGGATTTTGAGGTCCTTCTTGAGGCGTTTCGCCTGCAACACGACGTTGTTGTACGCGTTGCTAGTGTTGATAGTCAGGGTAGTCACTTTTCCGTCACTCACGTTGAGCTACGTCAGAGACGCCCACCCTCCATCCCTGACGCCCGGAAAAGGGTTTCAGTTCGATGGAAATTCAAGGACGGTTGCTTCGCTTCGCTGCGGCCAAAAGGCCCGAGGGGTGGGCAGCGCGCCGACCGTGCCACGGCGTATTTCAGAAATTTAACTTAGATGGTTGCGCGTCGCAAGTGCTCGAATGATGTCAGTTCGCGGACAGCCGTCCATCGCAATACTCAAGCAGAGCCGCCACCAAAGAAGTGGCTCCGCATCGTACTAGCGACTATAGCCCCGACCTGACGACGATCATCCACAAGATGCGGCGGCGATCCGGCTCAGAGATACGCGAAGCTTTAGGATAGGAAATCCTCGATTTTCCTGATAACCAGCGGGTCATCCAAGCCACGTGCTGGGTGGCAAGCGATGAGCCGCGGCAGCAGCGCCGGGGCAGACGAGAATTCTTTTGGCGCGTCGTCTAAGATCAGATAGTCCGAGGGTGAAAGACGTCTGCGTCGTATGTAGTCGAGAACCCTGAGCGAGCGGCTTTCGATGCGCCGGTTTGTCAGCTGGATGTGCGCTACTGCGCCGAGCCGGGGCAAGTATTCGTCTTGAAGTTTTCGCGCGTCGAACATATAGATCCACGTGCTATGGATCACGATATCGATCGTTTTTCCAGTGACGACTTCCGCCAGCTTCGCCTCAAGCGCACAAACACCGGCCCCCACCACCTTGGGACCGTGTGGGCCATATTCGAGTTCGCCGACGGTAGATGGATGCAATACGCCATCTATGTCCAGAAAAATAGTCTTCATTCGGTACCCGCAAGCGAGCAACAAAAGGCTTCCAAGGTGTGTGCATCCTGCATCAAGAGATTAGCCATATGCCGCGCCCCGCTCTTCAACGGCATTCAGCCAGTCAAGGAGATAGTACATCCTCCTTTGCAGTTGGTATTCGCGGTCGCTCCTTGAACAAGTGATCTGAGTGCCCCAACGCCAACCGCGTACAGATATGTCTATCAATCTTGAATGAGGCTGATGCCGGTTAATGCGCGGGTGTCACAAAACCAGGTTATGCGTTTAGCGTATTTCTCAACCCGCATTCTGCTGACATGTCGGTGCGGCTCGTCATATCTACGTATCTAGCAGACTTGGCGACAACGGCACGCGAAGAACACTTGGTAAGCACGGGCCTGATCGAGCCCAAAGCGATTGCGAAGAAGACCCGCCTGATCCAGAAATAGGTAGGGCGCCCCCAGCGCTGCCGCATTGGAGTTAGAGCGCGCAGCGACCCGGTCATCGCACCGAGAACGGGAATATTCAGCTGGATGCAGCGCCCGCGATTGTCGGCGCCGCTGATGCCGCCACCGTGCGCTGCTTTGCAGGAGACTTACGAATCCGGAGAAAATGCGAGGCGACGCACGTCATTAATACCGATATGAGGCCATCCAGCCGGACTTGGAAATAAATTCCGATTTAACAATTGCTTTTGAATATACGATTGCTGTAAACGTCTGATCTTTTGTATTATCGCGCGATGGCGCGGGGGCGCAATTTGCATAAAAAGAGGCGGTATGGGTGCGCAGGACATTATCGCAGCAATAAAAGGCGGACTCGCACAAAGCGATCGACTGCTTAAACTGGACACGCCACTGGGCACCGACGTCCTTTTGCCACAAAGGCTGTTGGGCCATTCGCGCCTCGGCCGGGATTACGAGTTCACACTGGACGTCGTTTCAACCAACGACAATATCGAGCTGAAAACGCTGATCGCCCAGCCAGTCACGCTCTGGATCCAGCAGACCGACCAGTCATACGCCCCTCACCACGGTTATGTTCATACCGCCCGTCGATTGGGCTCTGATAGCGCGATTACCAGTTATCAGATCGGCTTCGTCTCCTGGATGCATTTTCTGCGTTTCAGAAAAGATGCACGCATCTGGCAGGATAAATCCGCCGATGAAATCCTCACCGATGTATTCAATATGCATCCGCAGGCGCAGGGTGCATTCCGTTTTGCGTTGCGCAATCCTTTGCCGCAGCGCTCGTTCTGCGTCCAATATGAGGATGACTGGAATTTCTGTCACCGGCTGATGGAAACGGAAGGCCTGTTCGGCTACTTCGAACAGGCTGCCGATGGCAAATCGCACACGCTGGTTATCACGGACGATATCGGCAGCCTGCAACCGCTTTCGCCGCAGGTGGTGGATTTCTACCGCTCGGGCACCAACAGCGAAACCGACGCCTTCGTGCAGTGGAGCGGCACGCGCACGCTGCAAAGCACTACGCTTACTACCCGTACGTTTGACTACAAGGCCCCGTCGGCACCTGCCAATCCCAAGGGCACGACGATCCCGACGCTGACTACTCAGGGCAACCTGCCGCAGCAGGCGGAAGTGTACGAGTACACGGGCGCGTATACGTACGGACAGCAGGACCGCGGCGATCGCCTCTCGAAGGTGAGGATGGAGGAATGGGAATCGCAAGCGAAGCGTTTCCACGGCGTAGGCGCAGTCCGTCGCATCGACGCAGGCCGCTGGTTCGAACTGCAAAACCACCTGGAGCACGACACCGGCAGTCAGCAGGACCGGCAGTTTGCCGTTATCGCTGTCGAGTGGGTCATCGAGAATAACCTGCCGGTCTCGGGTGGCACGACGGACTTCCCGCATAGCCTGAAGCAGACGATCGCCGCGGCGCATGCGCAGCACGCGAACGATCCAACGCTGCTCATCAAGTCGGCCGATGGCAGCGAAGGCTTCTTCATCGCCACCGTCGAAGCGCAGCGCAAGGCCATTCCTTTCCGCAATCCGCTTGAGCATCGGAAGCCCAGGATGCACATGCAGACGGCGACGGTGGTGGGCCCTGCGAACGAGGAAGTCTTCACGGACCAGTTGAACCGCATCAAGGTACAGATGCACTGGGATCGGCTGAACCCCGGAGATGAAAACGCGTCCTGCTGGATGCGGGTGGTTCAGTCTGATACGGGCGGCAGCTACGGTGCAGTCCACGTGCCCCGCATCGGTGAAGAGGTCATGGTGTCTTTCCTCGACGGCGACTGCGACAAGCCGCTCGTTACCGGGCGAGTCTATAACGGCGCAAAGACTCCCGACTGGCATTCGAATGGGATTCTCTCGGGCTACAAATCGAAGGAATATCAGGGCAACGGCTACAACCAGATGGTGATGGACGACGCTACCGGCCAGAACCGGGTGCAGATGTACAGCAGCAGCGCGAACTCGCAGCTGCATCTAGGCTATCTGATCGCGCAAACCGGCAACTCGCGCGGGGAGTATCTGGGTAGTGGTTTCGACCTGAAGTCGGACGCATTTGGCGCGGTCCGGGCGGCACAAGGCATGTACGTCTCGACGCATCCAACAACCGGGACATCCAGCCAGCCCCTCGCCGTCCGTGAGGCGAACAATCAGCTGGTCAATTCCGAAAGCATGATGGAGTCGCTAAGCCAGGCGAGCGAAACCCATCAGGCTGAAAGCCTGAAAGACGGCTACGACTCATTGAAGTCCTTCACGGACGCGACGCAAAACAGTGTCACAGGCGCCGCAAGCGACGGCGGCAATACTGCCGGCGGTGGCACGGGCAGTGCGAACGCGTTCAAGGAGCCGATCATGCTATTTGCGACGCCTGCGGGCATCGCGATGTCGACGCAAAAATCGGCCCACTTCGCGGCAACGGACCACATAAACCTGGTCAGCGGCCAGAGCACGCATATCGCGACAGGCAAATCGCTATTGGCAAGCGTCGGCGAGAAAATCAGTCTGTTCGTTCAGAACGCGGGCATGAAACTGTTCGCCGTCAAAGGCAAAGTTGAGATCAAAGCGCAATCGGACAACGTCGAATTCACCGCGCAGAAGACATTCAGGTTACTTTCCACAACTGAGAAAATCGAAGCGGCCGCTGATCAGGAAATTCTGTTGACGAGCGGCGGCGCATACATTCGCATTTCAGGCGGCAACATCGACATCCACGCGCCGGGCATGGTCGATGTCAAAGGTGCGCAGCATAGCTTCAACGGCCCAGCGAGTCAGGGCTATCCGCTGCCAGCGGCGCGTCCCGATCAACCGGGGCAGCTTGAATTGCTCCATCAGTACGCGAATGGCGAGCCGGTCAAAGGGGGGCAGTTCTCGGTGCTGGACGCCAACGGCGGACTCCTGCGACAAGGAGCGCTCGATGCGAACGGCCGCATGACTGTCAGCGGTTTGCCCCCAGGCGTCGCACAAGTGCAATTCGGCAACGATCCTCGCGATCCATCCCAGCCGGCCAACTACTTTAAGACCATCAAGTGGCCGGTCGAGCCACTGAGCGCTTCAGGCGACGCCGCAGCTGCTTCGCAAATGGCTTCGTTCCTGCCGGCCGCCGGTGGCGCATCGAGCGCCGCCGGAACGCTCGGAACTGCTGGCGCAACGAGCACGGCGAGCTCGCTTGCCAGCGCGGCAAAAGGCGCAATGGGCGCGGCCGTAGGTGGCGCATCGCAACTCTCAAGTCTCGCGAGTATGGCCTCGCAGGGAACCAGCGGACTTACATCAATGGCAAAAGGTCAGGCTACAGGGTTCGCTCAAAGCGCACTCACCAAAGCGTTGCCGTCGGAAGCAAGCGCCGCGCTTTCGCAGGCAAGCCAGGCCGCCAGCGCCGCCAAGGAAATCAGCACGATCGCGCAATCTGCGCGCACTGCGCTGCCGGCACTCAAGGGCATCGTCTGACTAGATGCCGATCATTCGACTTCAAGTAAATACAGTCCAGTCATGAAGAAAACGGCCCTTCTCGCAGTTGCGTTGATCATCACCTCGACGGCATTCGGCGCGACCGAACTGAAGCTATCCGCAGCCGCGATGGTCTCGCAATACGCGAGCGACGACGACGCGGTATCGAAATACACCGACAAGCCGCTCGCGCTAACCGGCACGCTGCTGTCCCTCGAATCCGGCTTGACCGACAACATCATTGGCAAGCTCGGCGACGAATCGGACACCGCCGTGCGTGTGACCTTCGCCGACAAAGCGAGTGTCGACAAGATCCGGTCGCGCGTCGGGAAAAAGGTGACGCTCCATTGTGTGGGCGCGTTCTCGACCCCCTACCCGTCGGCGACTGACTGCAAGGTCAAGTAAGTCCGCGATGAAATTTGCTCAGACCTTGATAGGTATGGTGTGCGGCGTTGCGCTTATCGTAAGCGCGCATGCCCAGTCGGCAACCGATCTGCAGACGATCGGCCGCTTCGTTGAGTGCAAGCTCGACGCGCGCCAGATCGACAGTTTCATTGACCGCATCGACAGCGGGGCCGTGCCAGGTTTCACGAGTCAGCGGCCGCAAGAAAAAGCGGTCGACCTGGCATGGAAAACGCAGAAACCGATTCAGGCATGGGGCACATCGTCGAACCTTGTGTCGATCGTGTCGCCACGGCAGATGCTGCTCGCCATTCCCGCACCTGAAGGCGAAGAAATCAATATTGCCAAGCAATGGGTCGCGCGTATCGGCGGCATGAGCGAAGGAGCCGGCACCATTTCTCTGCGCGAAAACGCTCAATGGCGGGGCGTCGACTATCGCAAGACGGTCGGCAAGAAGGAAATCAGATTGCTTGTCGATCAGCAGGAAAGCCCGGGATGGATTCTGCTCGGATGCAGATACGACAAACTCTTTACCAACAGCAACTAAACCGACCTGACCCAGCATGAGCGCAGCCGCTGCCCAGACCACCGCCGTTGTCCGAACCGAAGTCGCAATCGCGCCGCTCGTCACCATAGCGAAGGAGGACGTCGGTTCCGCACTCGAGCAATTCGATGCATGGCTCAAGAGCGTCAGCGATGGCTATATCACCCTCGATCGCGTCGAGCAACTGGCGAACTACATTCCCGTCGTTTCGAACATTCTGTCTGCGATCGACGTCGTGATGGATATCAAGCGGCTGATCGAAGCGGAGTCTAAAGACTTCTTCGACTATCTGAACCTGGGCATCGACCTGATCGGTGTCATTCCGCTGCCACCGGTGATGGGTGAATTCCGCATGGGTGCCCGGCCGCTGATGAAGCTGGCCCGGGAGGAACTCGCGAGAAGCGCAAAGGCCGTTGCGGAAGGCGGAGCACAGATGATCGCCGATACGGTGATCTCGGTGCTGGTGGCGCACATCAGCGCGAAGTTTGCTGGCGACATCGAAAAATTCATTCAGGAAGTGCAGGCCAAGCTCGCGCAGATGCTCAATGACTGCGCGGATCATGCGAAGAAGCTGCTCGAAGGTCTTGCGCAGATTTTTGAAGGTGCGGCGTCGGGCAAGCTTTTCGACACATCGGGCAACTATCGCGCGGCTGACAAGCATCTGGAGCAAGTCAGCGACGGCTTTGCCGCCCATGATGCGAGCAAGGTTGCCGAGAACCTGTGGTCGTATCTGAAGGACGGCACCAAGGTACTGGTCAAGGACGCGGCAAATCTCGCCTCCCGCGCAGCGAATGAAATCTCGCCATCGACGAACCAGCAGCTCAAGCAAATGGCTGCGGAAGCGCGCCACGCGATTCCGATGGTGACGGAAAAGATCAAGGGTTTGAATAGTGCGGACGTCGGCGGCCTGATCTGGATGCTCGACGCGCTGATGAAGGCCGTGGCTAAGTGGAAGGAAAAGCAGAAACACAAACAGACTGTCGGCATCAAGGCAGCCGGCAAGGTCGAAGCCGAGTTGAAGAAAACCGAAGGCGAACTGGAGACAATCGCCACGCAGGGGAAGGCGAAGCACCCAGGGGCGAGCGACTGCAAGAGCTGTGGTCTGGGACGCAGCGGCGGCTCGATCGGCTATGCACTCGGCGACGAGCGCTTCGATCACCAAGACTTTGTCTTGCCCGGCGCGATGCCGGTAGTGTGGCGACGTACTTACCGGTCATTTCTCTCTGAATATGACGAAAGCAATCTGGGTGCGCGCTGGATCACTCCCTACACCACGCGCTTCGATATCCACGCGGCGAAGCTTGTGTATCACGATCCGAGTGGACGCAGTCTTGAGTACCCACTGCTCAAGGCGGGCGAGACGCACGACGATCTCGCTGAGGACCTCACGCTCGCGCGACTCGATGACCAGTGGCTCACGCTCACGCGCGGGCATGAACTGCTCGAAGCGTATGAAAAACGCGGCGGCGCCTTCCGTCTCGCTTTCCTGAAGGATCGCAACGGCAGTCAGGTCACACTGGACTACGACGACGCACATCGGCTCACGCGGCTGATCACCGCGCAAAGTATCGTCGTGTTTTCACACGATGCAGGCGGCCGCCTCGTCGAAGCTGTGGAGATCGACCAGGAAGGTGAACGGATCGGCACGCTGGTGCGTTACGCGTACGACCAGCATGGCGACCTCATTGCGGCAACCGACCGCCACGGCAATCGTCGCGAGTACGCCTACACGCATCACCTTGTGACCCGGTACACGGATCGCACCGGCCGTGGCATGAATCTGGAATGGGATGGCTCTGGACCCAAGGCGAAGTGCGTGCGCGAATACGCGGACGACGGGAGCTACGACACACGCCTCGCGTGGCACCCAGACATCCGTCTCGTCGACGTGAGTGACGCCCTCGGCAACGTCACTCGCTATTACTTCGATATCGACGGTTACACGTATCGAATCATTCATGCGGATGGCCTCAATGAATGGTTCTACCGCGACGCCCAACATAATCTGACGCAGCATATTTATCCGGACGGCAGCGTCGAGCGTTTCACCTACGACGAGCGCGGCAACCTGATTGAGCAGGCCCGTCCGGATGGCAGCGTGGTACGCATGGAGTACGACGCAAAGGATCAGATGATTGTGATCATCGATCCGCAAACATATCGCTGGACCCGCGAGTACGATGACGCGGGTAATGTCACGACGCAGATTGATCCGCTGGGTCACAAAACCCAATACAGCTACAACGATCAAGGGCAACCAACCGAAATCGTTGACGCAAAGGGCGGGGCAAAGGCACTCGCATATGATGCTGCGGGGCGCCTTGTCAGCTATACAGATTGCTCGGGAAAGACAACGCAGTGGACCTATGATGGAGAAGGCCGCCTGCTCGAGAGCAAGGACGCGGGTGGGCGGAGTGTCATCTATCGTTACGGTGGCAACGGACAACTGGCCAAAGTCCAATCTGCTGCGGGAATCGAGAAGCTGGAATACGACGCCGAGGGCCGGCTCCTGGTGCATACGGATCCGCTGAACCGCGTCACGCGCTATGGATACGACGCCGCCGGGCGGATCGCGAATCGACGCGATGCATCGGGCGAACTGCTGACCTATCGCTATGACCGGGTCGGACGCCTGAGCGCGCTCACCGATTCAAATCACGCGACTTACCAGTTCCATTACGATCCGGTCGGCCGACTCCTCGAGGAAATTGCCTTCGACGGGATGACGACCCGCTACGCCTATGACGCGGCGAATGGCCAGTTGCAAACCGCCGATGAAGCGGGTCAAACGACCCAGCTCGAATACGACAGCGGTGGACGCCTTGCACGGCGCATCGCCGGTGCAAGCGACGAGCGCTTCATGTACGACGGAAATGGCCGCCTGATCGATGCACAAAACGCAATCAGCCGGGTGCAGCATTTCTTCGACCCAGTCGGCAATCTGGTGCGCGAACATCACGCGCAAGAGTTATTCGGCGAGCGCCGCAGCTATGTATGGCGACACGAGTACGACGAGATCGGCACGCGCATCAAAACCGTGCGCCCGGATGGTCATGCGATCGACTGGCTGGTTTATGGCACGGGCCATGTGCATGGCATGCAGATCGACGGGCAGGAACTGATTCAGTTCGAACGTGACGACCTGCATCGCGAAACACAGCGCACGCTATCGAACCGGATTGCACAGAACACGCGCTACGATCCGGTCGGGCGAATGGAATCCCAGGCACTTAGGCGTGCCGGCGCACCCGCTCCGATCGTGGCACGCCGGTATCAGTACGATGCCGTGGGACAGCTAAAGGAGATTGACGACAGCCGGCACGGGGTGACTCGCTACCAGTACGATCCCGTCGGCCGGCTGATCGAAGCTGTCAGCCCTTTTGCGACCGAGCGTTTCGCATTCGACCCCGCAAGTAACATCGTCGATCCGGGTAGCGCTGCACAGGCGCGCACTGGCGGAGGGCAACAACTAAGTAGCCTGCCTGCGCGTACGCCAAAAGTCTTGGGCAATCTGTTGACGGACTATGCCGGCACACACTTTACGTACGATGCCCGCGGGAACCTGATCGCGAAGCGCTCACCCGGCGCCGAACAGCGCTACGAGTGGGACGAGTTCAACCGGATGACAGCCGCAAGTGTCGCTGAGCCAGCACGCCGTCACGAGGCGCGCTACTTCTACGATGCGTTCGGACGCCGCATCGGCAAAGAAGTCGACGGCGCGCGTACGACGTTTGGCTGGGACGGCGACACGCTGGCTTACGAAAGCGTCGACAAAGGTAGCACCCATTATGTGTATGAAGCGGGGTCGTTCGTGCCGCTGGTGCAGTTCGTCTCCGGCCCGGTTACAGGTATTGCTACACCCGATTGGAAGCAGACCGATCGCTACGCGCCGGAAGATGATCCGCTACTGAAGCCTGTAAGTTCCCTCTCCCCTGCGCACGCTTTTTATTACCACTGCGATCAGCTTGGCACCCCGCAGTTGCTTACCGATGAGCTCGGTGAGGTTGTGTGGGAAGCCAAATACAAGGCGTGGGGTGAAACTCGGGACGTGATAGCGCGGGTGTCGAAGGTGACGCTCAGCGCTCCGCGCAACCCGATCCGTTTCCAGGGGCAGCAACTCGACGAAGAGACTGGGCTCGCGTATAACCGGCATCGCTACTATGATCCGAGCACGGGACGGTTTACTGCCAAAGACCCGATTGGGCTGCTGGGCGGCGGAAACGTTTACCAATACGCGCCGAATCCGACTGGCTGGATCGACCCGCTGGGGCTCAAGAAGAAAGCGCAAACGCCGAACAAGGATTGCTGCCAGAAAGATCCCTGTGCCGGGAAAGATCCCGCTGCGCAGGCTAGAAGCTGGCAAGGCAAAGACCCTTATCCGGGAGTCGACTCTTATACGAACACGGTCCTGAAGCGCGGTACAGTGTTGTACACGTTGTATCCGTATGCGCCGCCTGACAAGATCGCGACTGCTTTGCCCGGCAATTATTTCTCCGACGCTCGCACGATTCTCAGCACCGGTGGATCAGCGCGCGAGTACAACGACATGACGCAGATTTCGCACGCGAGCAATACCCCCAACGCCCGGCCGATGAGAAGCCAACTGAGGGCATTCGTCGTCACGAAGGACATTTGTGTAGCGAAGGGGCAGTCGCTCGCCAATCCCAATCTTGGCAAGGGCGGAGGCACTCAGTATTTCGTAGCGAGCGCCGACAAGGGCAGCCTCGTTGGCGGCAACATTTTGAAGTTTGGGAGTTAACTGAATGGCTACGTTTGATTTTGCCACTGGCACGCTGACTATCGACGCGTCAACGAGCCTGTTTCACGGCAGACCGTCGCCTGACGAATCGCCTTTGTCCGGCGGAACGGAACTGGCGAAGTACGGCGAGTGGGAAAACTATGGCATCAAGAACGTGAAAGTATGGGGCAAGACTTTTGGCGTAGCGGCTCGCTTTTGCAATAGAAAACTCGCAATGATCGACTTCGTGTGGGTCGATGGAGTTGCAAAAAAGATCGACTGGTCGGCGACTGAGGATGATCTCGTGAAGGAAAAGAAGACGCTGTCAAAGTTGATCGCATCCGAAGCGCAATCGCCTTGTGTGTCTTCCACGATCGGCGCGGACACATTCGTCTTCAATTGGGGAACGCTTACTGTGCACGCCGACCTGCGCTCAATGATTGTCACGACAAGCGTCGCGTATACAGAGGAAAAAGCGTAGGCGGCCGACATGACGGCCCACCAAACAGGGTTGAATGCGCGAAATTTTAAGCTTCGGAAGCATCATGAAACGATATCTGATTTTGAACGGCGACAAGACGACAGCCAACGGCGTCGTTCAGGCAGTCTCCACCTCTATTCAATTGAGCGATAAAGACGTCGCCCATGAAGGGGATCCGGTCGCATGCCCCGCTTGCAATACAACGGGAAAAATCCAGTGCGATGGACCGCGCCAGGTTATGACCGCGCCGGACGGAAGGCACGCTGCGTTAAGTGACGATCTATGTATATGCGGCTGCCATCCGCCGCCGCGGCTCGTGTCCTCGCAGCAGATGATGTCCGTAGAAGCATAGTGCAGCGGGATGAATCAGTGCGACATGCGGGATCACGTCAAAGATGAATTCCCCCAGACTTTGCTCCCGCCATGGTTTGCATGGGGAACATCGAATCGTCAAAGGATGTCGATGCCTGCATCGGATCAAGGGGGCGGTTTGCTGCAGGTCAGCTAGTCAAGGTGTCGTTCGACAGGCCGAAGCGCAGCAGGGAGGTCTGGATACACCGGGCTGAACTGACCGAGTATGCACACCTCATCGCTTACGCAGAAGAGACCGCTCATCTGAAAGACGTTCCGTCAATAGCCGCAATCGAAAGTTCTTTGGTTCCGGTCTGCCCACGCTGTCTCGACGAATTGTTGGTGCGCTCCGAGGAACAACCCGTGCAGGTCACCTCGCGGGAAAGCGCTTTCGACACGTCGCTCGTTGCTGAAGACGCCAATGTGTCGGAGGGCGTTCCTTCCTGCCCAGTACACGGCCTTGCACGTCTGAAGAGAACTTCGCCGCAGATTGCTAACGCAAATGATTCTGGTGGCCTGCTTCCATGCAGTGCATTAATTAAAACCATCCTCGCATCTGACAAGCATGAAAATGTCTTCTGGTTTGAAGCTGACTATTTGCGTAAGAGGTTTGGACCAGGAATCGATTTGACATCGTCGACCTGTCGGTTGAAGCCGGCGGAACAAGGGGAAGCATTGCTGGAAGGAGCCGCACGGGTCTGCCCTCGGTGTTTGCGCGACTTTCTGGTCCATAACGGTGTCGAAGTCTGAATGACTGCTTCAAGCCCGAGATGTTTAATGGATCCCCTCCCTGAAATGTCGAGGAGTTTTCTCGCGGCAGCACTTATGTGCCGAAATGTTGTTTTTACCGATTCCAAAAATGCATCGATGAAAGGCGAAACAAATTCCGATTTAACATTTGTTTCCATTGAATTGATTGCTGTAAACGTCTGATCTTTTGTATTATCGCGCGATAGCGCGGGGGCGCAATTTGCATAAAAGAGAGGCGGTATGGGTGCGCAGGACATTATCGCGGCGATAAAAGGCGGACTCGCACAAAGCGATCGACTGCTTAAACTGGACACGCCACTGGGCACCGACGTCCTTTTGCCACAAAGGCTGTTGGGCCATTCGCGCCTCGGCCGGGATTACGAGTTCACACTGGACGTCGTTTCAACCAACGACAATATCGAGCTGAAGACCCTGATTGCCCAGCCCGTCACGCTTTGGGTTCAGCAAACCGATCAGTCGTACGTCCCGCATCACGGTTATGTCAGCACGGCCCGTCGTTTGGGGTCTGACAGCGCCATTACCAGCTACCAGATTGGCTTTGTTTCCTGGATGCATTTTCTGCGTTTCAGAAAAGATGCGCGCATCTGGCAGGATAAACCGGCGGATGAAATTCTCACCGACGTATTCAATATGCATCCCCAGGCGCAGGGGGCATTCCGCTTTACGTTGCGCAATACGTTGCCGCAGCGTTCGTTCTGCGTCCAGTACGAAGACGACTGGAATTTCTGTCATCGACTGATGGAAATGGAAGGGCTCTTCGGCTATTTCGAACAGGCAGCCGATGGCAAATCGCACACGCTGGTGATCACCGACGATATCGGCAGCCTGCAACCGCTTTCGCCACAAACCGTCGACTTCTACCGTTCGGGCACGAACAGCGAAACCGATGCCTTCGTGCAGTGGAGCGGCACGCGCACGCTGCAAAGCACTACGCTCACCACGCGGACATTCGACTATAAGTCGCCGGCGTCGTCTGCCAATCCCAAGGGCACGACGATCCCGACAATGACCACGCAGGGCAACCTGCCGCAGCAGGCCGAAGTGTATGAGTACACGGGCGCGTATACGTACGGGCAGCAGGACCGCGGCGACCATCTCTCGAAGGTGAGGATGGAAGAGTGGGAGTCGCGCGCGAAGCGTTTCCACGGCGTAGGCGCGGTCCGTCGCATCGACGCAGGCCACTGGTTCGAGCTGCAAAACCACCCGGAGCACAACACTGGCAGTCAGCACGACCGGCAGTTTGCTGTGATCGACGTCGAATGGGTCGTCGAGAACAACCTGCCTGTCTCGGGTGGCACGACTGATTTCCCGCATAGCCTCAAGCAGACGATTACCACGGCGCGGGCTCAGCACGGAGCCGATCAGACGCTCGTCGTTAAAGGTAGCGACGGCAGTGAAGGCTTCTTCATGGCGACGGTCGAAGCGCAGCGCAAGGCCATCCCGTTCCGGAGTCCACTTGAGCATCAGAAGCCCGAGATGCACATGCAGACGGCGACCGTGGTGGGTCCGGCGAACGAGGAAGTCTTCACGGATCAGTTGAACCGCATCAAGGTGCAGATGCACTGGGATCGCCTGAACCCCGGCGATGAGAATGCGTCGTGCTGGATGCGCGTTGCGCAATCGCATGCTGGTGGCGGGCATGGCAGCGTACACGTACCGCGCATCGGCGAAGAAGTCATTGTGTCGTTCCTCGACGGCGACTGCGACAAGCCGCTCGTCACCGGCCGCGTCTATAACGGCGCAAAGACACCGGACTGGCATTCGAACGGCATCCTGTCCGGCTACAAGTCCAAGGAATACCAGGGCAGCGGCTACAACCAGATGGTGATGGACGATGCCACCGGCCAGAACCGGGTGCAGCTCTACAGCACGAGCGCAGACTCCCAACTGCATCTTGGATATCTGATCGCGCAAACAGGCAACTCGCGCGGCGCCTATCTCGGCAGCGGCTTCGATCTGAAGTCCGATGCGTATGGTGCGGTCCGGGCGGGGCAAGGCCTGTATGTGTCGACGCATCCAACGACCGGGACATCCAGCCAGCCTCTCGACGTCCGTGACGCGAGTAATCAGTTGGTCAATTCGGAAAGCGTGATCGAAGCGCTAAGCCAGGCAAGCGAAACCCATCAGGCAGAAAGCCTGAAAGACGGTCACGACTCGCTCAAAACTTTTACCGATGCGACACAGAGCAGCGTAGCGGGCGCAACAGGTAGCGGTGGCAATACCGCAGGCGGTGGCACTGGCAATGCTAACGGCTTCAAGGAGCCGATCATGCTGTTCGCGACGCCATCGGGCATCGGGATGTCGACACAACGGTCAGCACACGTCGCCGCGACCGAGCATGTCAACCTCGTCAGCGGCCAGAGTACCCACATCGCAACCGGCAAGTCGCTGCTCGTGAGCGTTGCCGAAAAGATCAGCCTGTTCGCACAGAACGCGGGTATGAAGCTTTTCGCGGCGAAAGGAAAAGTCGAAATCCAGGCGCAAGGCGATAACCTTGAAATCACCGCCCAGAAGTCGCTGAAGTTGCTCTCCGCGACCGAGAAAATCGATGCTGCTGCCAAGCAGGAAATTCTTCTCACGTCGGGTGGCGCGTACGTGCGCATTTCCGGCGGCAACATCGAGATTCATGCGCCGGGAAAGATCGACATCAAAGGAGCCCAGCACGCTTTCAGCGGCCCGACGAGTCTCGATCGAACTTACAACGCGGAAGGCAAGAAAGCCGACATGCGCATCCGCTACATGGATGCGGAGGGCAAAGTGCCCGAAGGTGAACCGATCAAGCTCGCGTCGGAGGATGGCGCGCTGCATAACGTCGTTCTCGATGGTGAGGGCAAAGGCGAACTGAAGGGCATCGATTTCGGCAAGTTCGTGGCAGACCAAGTCAAGCGAAGCGGAGAATAACAATGGGCGACCGTCCCCTGATCCAACATACCGTGTGCATCGATTTACCGGGTGAACCGGTCGAATGCTGGGCCGAGACTGATATCACCGTTCTGCTACGCAAGCACCGCGACGTGATCTTCGATATTCAGGTGAAAAAGGGTGCAACCTATACCGTCGAAGCAACTGAGGACTGGATTTACGACGTGGCCAAGAAAAAGCGCGTCAAGCAGGGACAGTTCCAGGACGGTCAGCGTTATCACATCTGGATTAGCAGGGATTTCAAGGGTCACCTACTGCTCAAACTGAACGGCGTTGTCCTGCAGCGTTATTCGATGGCTGGTCTGAACCTTGTGGAGGGCAGTTCGGATCCGAAGGCAAAGCCTGCGCCGATTATTCTGACACTGGGGTCGCATCCGAGCGCTGCCGCGGGACACACCGCCTCTACTCCGTTTGCGACATCGCAGACGGCCGGGAGCATGTTCGGCCAGAGTGCTCCGCTTATCTGTAGTAGCGCGAATCCGGCGGGCGTTGACGGTACATGGTGGAATCCACTGTTACCCCTGAAGCTAGCTCCGCCCAGTTCTCCAACTCAGGCGAGCGCGAGCGCGAACCCGCCTGCCGCCGCGCGAGGCCACGCGGAAGAGGAGACGGTCGTTCATGTATTCGAGGTGGAACTGTCCACGGCGCCCGCTGAGGTTTGGGATGCATTGGGGAGGGGGGGCGAAGATACCGCAATCGATACAAACAAGGTGGCCACGCGCAACTGGTTGATCGGTCAGTTAGCCGGTGGTACGGCGTTCGCGAAGGATAACTTTGGCGAGTTGCGGGACCTCTGGAACCGAAGTTTCAGGCTGATCAAGATGACCCATCCGAAAGCCGGCGTGAAGACCTACGTCGCATTCAAGGGCAACAGCGCTCTAAGGAAAGTGATTACAGGGACGCGATACGGTGCGAAAAGCTCCAAGATTCTTGCGATCACGGCAGGCACCGGTACGCTCGAGTCAGCAACTGCAGCTTCCTGGGAGGCAACGAAAGGCGCGTTCAAAAAGGCGGGGGGATTGGCGCTAGTTTTCACCATCGTGCTAGATACGGCAGAGTGGTACCACGACTACGAGCAGAGGGGCCCGGATGGACGCCCAACAAAGGACTTCTTCGACCTCTTCACCAAAATCGGCGTCGATCTCATCGCGGCTGGCCTAACGGCTGCAGTAGCCACCGCCGTAGTTGGACTTGCCACCACGGCATTGCTTGTTACGGGTGCGATCGCGACGGCACCAGTGTGGGCCATTGCCGCCGCGACTGTCGGAGTGACGATTGTCATCGGGTATTTCGTCAACATGGCTGATAACGAATTTCACATAACGAAGCGGTTGGCGGGAGCGCTGAGAAGCGCGGCGAATTACCTTGAAGAACACTACCCGAAAGACTACGATGGCTATCCTATGATGTTTGTACCCTGAATATGACGTCGCCCAAAACGCGCAGTGAAGTCTGGAAACTAATCTTTCGGTCTGTTCCAATATCGATCGTATTGAATGTCTTCTGCGCAGCAATCGCATATTTTTTCTACGACCGCGTTTTCAAAACATCGCCCATGCCTGGCCAACTGGCGGTGGTGATGCTTGTTGCTTGCATCGTATTTCCGGTTGTGTTCGGTCTTGCTGATAAGGGAGCATCTCGCCTGCGTTTCGCGGGTCTGGCCGGAATCTTCGCTACTGGGTCGGTCTATTTCACGTTTGGGGTGACCTTCTACTATTTCTATTTCCTGTTTGCGCCGATGCCCATGATTTTTCATGTGATAGGTGTTGGGGGCGGTTTGGCGTTGACTGCGTACTGGATGACGTTGACTGGACGGGATGTGCGCCAGGCACTCGCAACTTCGAAGTTCGTTGGACAGTCGTTTGAAGACGTGGGCGACGCACTTCACTACAAACTCGCAAATATGGCAAAGCTTGAGGCGTTCATCAAGGCAAGAAGTCCTTCGGGCAAGCTACATATGTGGCTTGTCATGCTTGTCGCGCCATTTTCGCTGGTGTTGGGCCGCATCCTCTCTCCATACTTCGGATCACACGGCGCTCTGTTCGTGGGAGCCGTCATCATGTTTCCTGTCTCACTGTGGGTCGCCGGACTGCTGGTAAGGCAATACCTGGTTATGATTCATCTGCCATTGACGCTTGAGCGTTCGCAGGGCAAACCCGTGGTTCTGATCGGATAGGTTTCGAGCGCGGCAAGTTCACAGTACATGCGACGGCCAAATACCTGAACAGCGGATACTCAAATTCCACGATGTCTATCGGATGAAGTCCATGCCGTGCCAGCGCATCTCCGGAAAGTGAGCCTCCATGCCGAAATCAAAACCGACGACGAAGTTGCCGGTAGGACCGAAAGACTCGGTCTGGGAGATGACGAAGAAAGCCGCACCGGTGAACTTGTTGTTGCCTTTACTGGGCACCGGCGTTTCATACGCCGCATATGCTGACGATCTCGCGGTTTCTGGATGGCCGTGGAAAATCGGACTACTGGTCACGCTGGTTTGCCTCTTCGTACCGTTCGCTGTCTCGATGATGTACCGCCGTTCGAATTTGCTGTGGGTATGCGGCCTGATATTATCGATTGCGACATTTGCCACGTATTTCTTCTTCGGCATATTTGCCTACTTCTACTATTTCGTGTTTGCACCGATGTCATCCGTTCTGCGTTGGCCGGGTCTTCTGGGCGGAATTGCGTTGACGCTGTACTGGTTAGTCATGTCGAGGCAAACGGTAATGCATACGATCACGAAAACCTCTTTCGTCAAACGGGCCTTCGAAGAGAACGCATCTGACTTTTGTTATCGAACCCAAGCTGGAATGGCGCTGTTCGAGCGGCTCAATAAAGAGCGTTCGCCGTTTCCAAAAATCTATTCTTATATCGTCTTCGGTATCGCTCCGCTCTATCTGATACTGGATCGGCTACTGTCGTCAAACTTCGGGCCGGACGGCGTGTTGTTCGTCTTGGCGGTGTTGGGTATGCCAGTGTCGCTTTGGTTTGTTGGCCTGCTCGTCCGCATCTATCTCGTGATGGTCAGCTTACCCAGAAAGCTGGAGAGGGAACATCGCAAGCCTGTGTTTGTGGCCGATTAGGGGAACGGGGCATTCTATTCGAGGTGCCGCGGCCGGCATCTGTTGGGACTGAGGGTTTTTGCCACGCATAGTGGTAGGTGAAGGTGGAAGACGATCTATGAGCCTACAGAGTCAGACTTCGATAGAAGCCGAACTCTGAGACGCGACCAGTTTCGGCGGTGGAGTGCGCTGGCAGATGCGCAGGTCGTCACTCAGTGCCGCCCGTTGACCGTCAGGTCCAGTCATCGGTAGACGCGGCCCAGCGCACTAGATCTTTCGGGTCCAGTGGCACGCTGGGCACGAGACGTCATCGCCTTCGCGCGCAATTTGCCGCCCTTGCAATTCGAGCGTGGTTGATCGGGCGATAGGGCTCGGATGGATTGCATGGCCTCGGCCCCGCTTCTCCGGATCAGGTCTTGTCGATATATCCGAGGAGTTCCCATGTCACCTGCGTAGTGTGCTGGCGGGTGCCCATCCAGCGGTCAATGAACGCTAATTGCCGAGGTTCATGCACGTTGAGCGAGGGCAACACGTCGCCCTTCAAGAAACGTCGTCGCGCGTCGCCAGTCTGGCCAGCGCTGAGTTTCGCGCACCATACGCCGTCTTCGGGGCACGGCTCACCAGTGCGCGCCACAGTACCGAGCGGTACACGTGCCAAGACATTTGCCGGCTGCTCGTTCTGCGATGTCTTACCCGACATCCCAGGCAATGGCAGGCCCGTAGCCGGATCGAGATTCTTTTCCTTGCTTAACCTGTCGATGACCTCATCTGTTGGCCTCTCCGGAGGTGTAGCCGCTGCGCGTATTTTTTCCCACTGGAATGTGCCGTCCCAAGTCGGTAGCTTCGCTGGTGGTAGTGGAACAATACTGTCGATGTCCGGAACCTTCGGGTTGCGGCCCTCATTGCGGGTGATGAAATCGCCCACAAGACCATAGCGTTTTGTGCGTTCAGGGTCATTGGACAACGCAAGGAAATACAACCGATTGCTTGCCGACGGACCTGTAAAACCGTTGGCCAAGAATGAGGTTGAATTCGCATCCCCTGCTGCTGCTCCCTTCTGGAATGCCTTTACGGCATCTGAATAGAGTGAGGCGCTCTGAAGGTTCACGCCTAGCTTTGTGGCTGCCGCACCATGGCCCTGATCGGCGGCGCATTGACGCATTTGCCTTGCGATTTCCGGCGCCTTATCGGCCGGAGCAAGCAATTCCGCGATGTAGTACTGCGCTTCCGGATTGCCCAGATCCGCCGCTTTGCGGAAATGGCGCAATGCGTCTTCAGTGTTTTGCTTTACGCCATAACCCGTTTCAAGATAGTGCCCCATGTCGTAGTAACCACCGGGCACGCCTTGCTTAATCAACTGTTCGGCTAGGTCAACCGATTCAGTTTGAGCATCGGGTGACTTCGCAAAACCCTCGGAGAGCAGTTTTTGCAAGTTACCGTTCGCTTTGTAGTGGCCATTGGCAGCTGCGATACGGTATAGGCGGGTGATTTCATCAAAATCCTTAGGACCGTCGGCTGTCTGCAGGTAGCGACCGTACTTGAAGAGTTTGTCCGCGTCCGGATCGAGCTGCGGAAGATTGTCTGCTTCATGTACGCAGGTAAATGCCAGATTTGCGCGGACGGAAGTCATGTCGGGTGCAGAAGACACTGCATCCTCCTTGTGGGAACAGGCGGTCAGAAGAGAAAGCGAGACGAAAAGGAACAACGTGACCAGGCGCATCGCTTAATCCTTATAAGTGCGAATGGGGCTGTCCCGTTGAAAGCCAACTAAGGAAGCGACAGGAGACTCCGTCTTACCCGCCTGAAGGTCTGCATTCTTGATAATGATATCGCCCCAAGTGGTGAATATCCTGTCCAGTTTGTCACTTACGATCGCACCTCCGGTGTGCAAGTCCCACAGTCGTTGCCGTAGCGGCTTGGTGACTTTATCGCTTTCCGGAACACAGATATTCAGTTCGCTGTCGACCTCCATGCTTCGCAAGTTGATGTTCGCGGACCCCAAGGTCAGGAAGGCATCGTCGACAATCATCAATTTCGCGTGCACGTACACGTAGTCCCATTTTCCAGGTGGTGAATCAGGCGCGACGAGCGTGCAAACATGGACCTTCAGGCCGGTCACCTCCGACGGCAGGATTTTCTGTTTCGCGTTCGCGTTGCTCTGCTGTTGCCGCTTTATTTCGTTTAGCTTTTGCTGGATTTCCTGCTGACGCATCCGGCTTTCCTGGATGAAGTTCATAGCACCTATCACAGCCGAAGAAGTAAAGTCGACACCGGTCGATTCCATTTTCTTTTCTGATGCCTGCTCGGCCTCAAGCTGGGCCTCCAATTCTTTTTGTTGCGCATCAAGCGACTCGCTGCGCTCGACGCGCGTGACGCCATCCATTGCGTCGTCACGACCGAGTGCATGAAGCATCCGATATGTGTTGTACGTGCCCGTACCCATTCCCTCGTCAGTAGAGTTCGTGACTGCAAATAGATAGAGACAGCCATGAGATCCGGCGTCGCGACCGTTGCTAAATTGTGCTTTCGCGGCCTCCGTTATCTTGTCTGCGAGGGGCTTGTAGCGGAAGTATTGGTTTTCAATGTACACAAAACTAGTGTGATTATTGATCGCCTGCAGGTACATCGTCTCTATATCACGTTTCCCATGCTTGCCCTGCTGCGATTGGGTCCGGAGTATCTGTGCCATCACCGGCGCGTCAAAGTCGCGGCGCAAGGGCAATGGTTTTGCAATTGCGTCGCGCGACTGTTCTAAGTGCTGGCCGGTGGCGTCGTCCCATGCCTGGCAGAAATTTTTATTCATGTACTGGAGGATCGGCCCACTCACGCGACTCGAAATGTCCTGACGCGGATGAAGGCCGTTGCGACCTACGCGAGGATCGAAACGCACATAACTGTGTTTATCCTTGTCCCAGTAGGTGTCCAGCATATTGTGTCCCATCAGGAACCCAAACGCCCGATCAGGGACCTCGTAGTCGATCAGGACCATCTTCTGATGATGAGTAGGCTCGAACGCGAAGGAGCCGCTATTTGCGGCCTTGGTGCCGATACCTCGTTCTGGATCGTTGCTCTTCAACCATGCGCGCCACGCAATTTCACCTCGCTCGATCGGGTCGAAATCGCGAGTTGCGAACTCAAAATTCGGAATGGTAGCTGGCTTAGGCCCTATCGAAATAGTGTACTTCGTGACGTTGCTCGCATTGGCGATCTTGTACCAATCGATATCTAACTCGCGTTGCCAATCCTTCTGATAGTCCTTTGAAACCAGCGTCGAGTTTGCAACCCACGAATCGGGGACTTTGGTTTTGAGCCAAGTCAGGAACGGGCTGTTGCCAGGCATATTATTCTCGCCCCATTCGGCAATATGAGTGTCATCCATCCAGCACAAGAGGCGTACCTTGACACCTGCTACCGCCTTCTGCGCTAACAAATGGCCAATTGGTAAGGAATGGTTGTCAAAGCCGCGCTTAAAATACATCGATGGCTGAAATCCCCAGCAGATAATATCGACTGAGTGCTTCGCATCGACGATCGCGTCATATATTGCGCCGAACGCCTCTTCCCCGTTGACTAGTGGTTTGAATGTTCCGTAGTCCGGAGCATATTCGCTTTTCTGTACAAACCAAGGTGACGATAAGGTCGCCTCACGTGTTTGATTCGTCGGCAGAGGGGTGGTGATTTTGCTTGGTTGCGCCATTACTTATTCCTCTGTTCCGGGATTGAGCAGATCGAAATATTTTTGACGGTGAACTGCCCGATCAACCGTGCTCGCGCCCCCATCCGGATTTCCCTCGTGGAAGTGAAAACCCTGATTCGCCAGCGCGCCGTTTGCCGCATCGCCTCGATATTCCCCGGGCACCGGAATCTCATGCTTGACGCCATTGGCCATTTCAAGCGTGTATTTTTGCGTCGTCACGTGGTGATCGATCGATACCTGCCCAGTGCGATCGATTACACCCTGTTTCACCAGCGCCCCGTCCGCAAACAACTTATAAGGCATCCCCGCAGGCACGACACTGGTCGCAGACGGCGAAGCAACGGTGTTCAGCATCAACCGCTGCGTCGGCATATCCTTGAACGCGGGGTTATTCACATCCATTCGCGCCGGACCGCTGAACGAGTGTTGCGCACCCTTGATATCGATCTTCCCCGGCGCATGAATTTCGATGTTGCCGTCCTTCATGCGAATGTAGGCCCCCGCGGATGTGAACAGGATCTCTTGCTGTGCGGCCACCTTAATGGATTCGGTCGCTGAGATGAGGCGCACAGACTTCTGCGCGGTCAACTCGACATCGTCGGCATGCGCCTGTACTTCAACTTTCCCCTTCGCCGCGAACAGCTTCATGCCGGCGCTTTGCGCGAACAGGCTCAGCTTCTGTGTGATGCTCGCAACTAGCGACTTGCCCGTCGCAACGTGTGTGCTTTGCCCACTGACCAGATTGATGTGTTCGTTGACGGTGATATGAGCTGACTTCTGCGTCGATATTGCGATGCCCGCCGGCGCCGCCATCAACATGATGGGCCGCTTGAATGTGTTTGCACTTCCTGTGCCGCCGCCTGCCGTGTTACCGCCGCTTGTCGACGCTCCTATGGTGCTATTTTGGGTAGCACCAGTGAAAGCCTTAAGCGCCTCGTGACCGCTCTTAAGGCTTTCCGCTTGTGAGATTTCACTCGCCTGGGAGAGCGCATCGATCACGCTTTCCGAGTTGACCAGCTGATCGGTGGCCGCGCGGGCGTCGAGCGGTTGATTCGTGGTAGGGTGAGTTGAAACATACAACCCTCGATCGGCTCGAAGCGCGCCATAGGCATCCGACTTCAGGTCGAACCCACTGCCAAGATAGCTGCCTCTCGTGTTGCCGCTTTGGTCGATGAGATATCCCAGATGCAGGTGCGCATTTGTGCTGCTGCTATAGAGCTGAATGCGGTTCTGTCCCGTCGCATCATCCATCACCATCTGGTTGTAGCCGCTGCCTTGATATTCTTTGGACTTGTAGCCTGACAGAATGCCGTTCGAATGCCAGTCCGGTCTCTTCCCGCCGTTATAGACGCGGCCGGTGACGAGTGGCTTATCGCAATCGCCGCCTGCCCAATCGATCAGAACCTCTTCGCCGACTCTCGGGACATGCACGCCACCGTATCCACCGCCTGTATCGGACATCGCGACCCGCACCCAGCATGATGCCTTTTCGTCGCCCTCATTGAGCCGGTCCCAATGGAAATGCACCTTGATACGGTTCAACGAGTCTGTATAGACTTCCTCGCTGCCCGGTCCAACCACGATCGCCGACTGTAGGTGCATCGACGGCTTGTGATGTTCAAGCGGGCTGCGATATGGCACGACCTTGCGCTGCGCCTCGATTTCGACGAGGAAGAAGCCCTCGCTGCCGTCGCTATGGGTAACCCTCAATCCGTCATGGGGAGCATGGTTCGATTTCGCCGCCGCCAGTTCGCTCTTCAAACTATGCGGGAAGTCAGCAGCCTGAGTGGATGCCGGCAGGTTGTTCTCAACGAACCAGGCGGTCTCAATGATGGCGAACTGCCGGTTCTGGGTACTATCCGTTCCGTGCCCGGGGTGATTGTCCAGTTGGAACCAATGACCGGCATCCGCGCTTCGCACGCCGCCTGCACCGAAGAAACGCTTTGCACGCGACTCCCACTCTTCCATTCTCACCTTCGACAGGTGATCACCGCGGTCCTGTTCGCCGTAGGTATAGGCGCCGGTGTATTCGTAAACCTCTGCTTGCTGCGGTAGATTCCCTTGGGTCGTGAGGGTTGGCACGCTGGTGCCTTTCGGATTGCCCGCCGAGCTCGGCACCTTGTAATCGAAGGTGCGTGTCGTGAGCGTCGTGCTTTGCAGCGTTCGTGTGCCAGCCCACTGCACGAGCGCATCGGTTTCGCTGTTGGTGCCAGCCCGATAGAACTGGACGGTTTGCTGAGAGAGCGGTTGAAATGAGTCGAGGTTGTCAGTGACGACGAGCGTATGCGACTTGCCGTCGCTAGCCTGTTCGAAGTATCCGAACAGGCCCTCGCTTTCCAGCACCCGGTGGGTGAAATTCCAGTCGTCCTCGTATTGCATGCAGAACGAACGCGAAGGTAGCGGCTTGCTCAGAGCAAAACGAAATGCTCCTTTCGCCTGGGGATGCATTGTGAAGACATCGGTCAGAATCTGGTCTGCGGATTTGTCTTGCCAGATCCGTGCGTCTTTGCGAAAGCGCAGGAAATGCATCCACGACGCAAAACCAATCTGGTAGCTCGTCAGTCCGCTTTCCGATCCGAGACGTCGCGCCGTGTGGACGTAGCCATGATGAGGCAGATACGACTTGTCAGTCTGTTGGATCCACAAAGTGACTGGCTGAGCAATCAGCGTTTTGAGTTCTATCGCGCCGGCAGTGGAAACGAGATCGACGGTGAATTCGCAATGGCGGCCAATCCGCGAGTAACCGATAACTCGCTGCGGCAGCAGAATATTATCGCCGAGTGGGCTATCCAGTTTCAGAAGGCGATCACTTTGGACGAGTCCGCCAGTTATTGCCCCGATTATGTCCTGTGCTCCCATACCGCCTCTTCTTGTTAGCTGACTGAGTCATCGCGCTCAGCGCGATTCTACAAAACTTCAGACTAACCAGCCAGCTAACCAATATCAATCAGTGTCAAACGGTATTTATTTCCACGCTCTTAATATGCATGCGGCATATCGGTAAATTCTATTAAACGAGTTTTTGGCGAATCTCCTGTTTGCCAGATAGATTACGATGGCCGGTTCGAAAACGGCGCAACCCACACGCGAGAATGCTCGATGACTACATCTCGGCTCAAGACGCGGCGGTAAGATTCTGTGAATTGCAGCGCGACGCCGGTGCGAGATGGGAGAAGAGTCCGGACGGCACAATGTATCCCGCCTTATACGAGCAAGGCGTATTCGATCTCCGCAAAGTTCAAAACAGGTTTCTCAAAGATCTGCTGACGACCGCCAACTGGTAGCGGAGAGGCATCCCGGATGAGGTGACAGACCGGGCGTGTCGATCAGAAGCTGTGCCATGCCTGTAGATCGTCGAGACGGAACCCTTCACTGGCACGATCACGAGTGGTTTGGCCGAAAACCGTCTCGCCGGCGAAGTGCGGCTCATAGATGTATTGCGGTAGCACGCAGTATCGGCTTCGTCTGACATCGGCGACCACCGTCCGACGCTCAAACATTTCCTGCATCCAGCTGAACGATACGAAACGCGAGCAGACGGAGATGGTGAACATGGAGCCCCACGCGTACCCGGGAAAACGTCGGCCGGCGATATCGATGAGGTGATATGAGTCGCCTTGGGGCGGCTCTCCTGCATAACGCAGGGACACCTCGTAGCTCTGGTCGGGTGGCAGAAGGACATAGTCGCCCATACCTGCCCAATGGCAGGGTGCGCCAACCGTAAACTGTATTCTGCTGGCGATCATCGCGCGTCAGTTGGCGTGGCGCCACGCCTGCTCGATCACGCCAAACACAGGAGGCACAAAATCGTGATCGTCGAACGATACCGCCCGGTCGTCTTTCGGATACTCAAGTGCCCCTGGCGCGCGTAGCATCGCGAGGATCCGGCTGCTGTGCTTGCCGGATGCAGCGACTTCTGCCAGCACCTCGGCCTCAATTTGGTGTAAGAGTCCCCAGGTCAGGACTCCGGCCGGCCGATGGCGTGACACCACCGCAGGCACTGTTTCTTTGACAGCCGCGTCTGCGGCAAACAAAATTTCCATTCGTTCTCCGGTTTCTCTGCAATGGCATGATGCAGGAATAGCTCTTGATTGAGAAGCGCTCAGGATGCCGATTGATTCAAAGTGCATAGGCTAGCTGCCCTTTCGCCTAATGCGTTGACATCGGCTCGGTTATAAGAATAATCGTCATTTCGGCCGCTTTAATCGTAGAGCGCCATTGCAGCAAATATCGGGCATATAAAAAAGAAGGCTTTCCGAACAGATATGAAAACATTACTACCTTCCAGAAAGACTGCCTATCTCTCGGTACTGCTGCTGTTTATGGCCTTGACCGACAGCACTGGCGCACAAGCGTCCCAGAAAAAGGCTCACGCAGCAGTCGCCGCAAGTGGAGCTGCTCCTGCGACACCGGCCTCGGCCCCGCTTGACTCCAGTATTCCGCTGGAGGTCTGGAACAACCCGGCCTGGCAGCATGGGCCTGCGACGGTGCAACTCGGACAGGTGGCTTCGCTGATTGTCCCGGCAGGATTCCGCTATTTTCCGCCCCCTCCTGCGCAAGCTGATCAACGCGCTACCGGTGCAAGCGATACAGGCGATGCCGCAAGCGCTCAGGAAGACGACCCACCCATCGCCGCCCTGGCGCCCGAAGATGGAAGCTGGTCGATGAGGATAGTCCTTTCGCACAGCGGTCACGTGGATACGGACTATGTCAGTCTGAATCCCGAAGAGCTGGCAAGCACAATGCAAGTCCGAAGCAACCCCGTGGCCCCAGATGCGCCCCCGTCGGCGCGATTTTCGTCAAATGATATGGTCGACTGGATTCGCGCTCCCAGATGGGATGCGAACAGACATGAACTCGACTGGCTATACGAGGACACGGTCATCGGCAGCAGCGCCATGCGGAGCACGAGCTACCTCAACGCAGTGAAGTTCGGCCGTCGCTATAACGTGGGGATGCAGATCGAACTGGAGGACGGCAATAGCAAGGAGCATGCGGCCGCATTGAAAGACACCTTTGATCGCCTGGTTGAGGGCGTGAAGTTTCGGGATGGCGAGACTTACGCCGACTATCGATCCGGTGATGAAAAAGCGACGCTGAAGGTCGCTGAATACATCACGGGACCGAAGACCGAGGCAGACGAAGAGTTCGACCAGAAAATTGCGCGGGCTGCGGGGTTTGGCGCAGCCTTGCAGAGAGGCTTCTTCCCATCCTGAGTCTCGGCTTCATGGGGTGGGCGGGCATGAGGCGTAAGAAGCAGACCAAAGAGAACAAGGGATAGGAATATTGATGGCCAAGAAACTGGTCTGTCTAGCTTCCGTGCTGGGTCTCTGTTTTCTGCTGCAGGGAGGCACAAGACTTCACTCGGTGAAAAGCTGCATCGATGAATTAGGTTGGGCATCACAGTGTTAGGCAGGGCGCGAGGAAAAGCAGAATTCGAAGCTGTGCGGCGATATTCGCATCGCAGAACCGTCTGCCCGAGTCAGCCATGCTTTCTTGGAAACCAGAATCCGCATCGCTTTCGCATTCGCTTACTTTTGGATTAGCTATGGATATCCAGTTCGCCGCGCTCGGTTTCCTTGCAGCGTGGATATACAGTATTGCTTCGCTGATTTACATCCCCCTCAAGATCGCGATCATGAGGCGCAAGTCGCGGGACATCTGGACCTTCCTTTCGAGGCGTCGGCTCCTGCTCTCCGCGTTGGCATATCTGGTAGCGGCGCCATTTTTGGGCTTGCTGGCGCTGTGTGTGTCGGCAGGCGGAGTCGGTGGCAGCCACGCAATGGGTATTTCCGATCCCGTGGAAACTGCTGCCTGGGCTATGTGCTGGATATTTCTTGGTGCGAGCGCGGTCGCGCTGGTCCTTGCTTTAATTCGGCCGGCCTCAAGCGGTAGCAGCACCATGGCGCCCTGACCGAAAAGTCTAGCTCTCTCGGATCAGAGCCAACTCCTTCAATTGTCCATAATCGCGGAAGTGCGATGCTTTCGCCTAGAAGTAAAAATGCGACTCCCGTCGACCTCTGTCGCGCAGCTCTGTTCCTTGCTCAGACGTTTCCGTAGTTAGGCTCCTTACCCCACAAGCGCATGGACGGAGTGTCCCTACGAGCCTTCTCGTGTCTCCCGTGATCGTCGCCCTGGAGCCAACATACACCAGACCCCACACGCGGCCGCTGCTAGCGCGAAACCGACCGTTGCCATCGGATGAACCCTGAACCCCTCAATTGGCGGACAGTGGGAAAGCACAGCCGCCCATCTCGACAGCAGGGCTTTCCCGCCAAGCTCAAACATTGAGTCGGCGCTGAACGCAACACCGACAATCCCGGCGAGCATCGAACACGACTTGAGCAAGAGCTTCCAGTTGGCAAATCTGTGAAACTGAACGAAGACCGTGACCTTGGCCACATCGTCGGTGACCTCCTTTTCCAGCGCCTCCATAGGCAGCGTTTTTCGCCACAGATGGTGAACATGGTTGTGCCGTGGTTCCTCGCTGACGACGGTGAAACGATAGTTCAATCGGTACTGGTAAAGGCGGCGGCTGATATCGTCGCAACTGATACCTTTAATGCTTGCGACAGCGCCGGCTTCTTCTGGGTTTGGAAGCACTATGTGGGGCACTCAAACATTCACCGGGTAGCGGATGACGGCATCTCGACCGAGTCGGTGGGCAGAATGTCGATTCTGATTAATGGTGGGGGCAACGGATACAACGATTGCCAGCAATATGCGGCCTTCATTTTCCGGTATCGCTCCGACACGACCGCCACCGACTCGACCGGTACGGTGACTGTCACGCGACAGCGTATCGTGACTCATCCGCATCAGACGCCGACCTGGGGCCAGGCCACCGCGAGCACTCAGGTGCAAGTCGACTACACTCCTCAACGTTCTTGATCCCCAGCCAGAAAACCGGACATCTCATGAATTGTCGAAACCTTATAGCCACGTCTCTGACTGTTGTGCTCGCTTCGCTCACTCCTGTCGCGCACGCCGACGGTATGAATGCGTCCGCATCGGCGATACCGTCGCTGAAGCAGCACACAGCGCCGCTGGACGCTTCGTTACGATCGTTGCGCGCCGGCATTCTTAAGGACGCGAAGGAATGTGCAGACAACGCGAGTGGCATGGGCGCAACGGCGCAATATCATGCCGATATAAAGAAGACGGTTGAGACTCAGAGCATCGTGGGATTCGAAGTGACCGGAAGTTCGCAGTGCGACGGCGCGCATCCTAATGCGTACCAGTACGGTATTTCATATCGCATCAAGGATGGCAAGCGATTCGATCTGAACGAGGTGTATGCAGTAGGACATCGCGATAGCGGTAGCCTGTTTCTGACCAAGGCATCGGTTGTCCCCGTGATGGCTGAGTTCAAGCGGATTAATGCTGGGAAACCTGATTGCCTCGATGCGTCGACGTTTAATGACGAGTATCTGATGTCGAAGGCGTTTACGTTGGCCGTACGGACAGATGGAAGTCTGCAGTTTTACTTCGATACGGCTTATGTGGAGGCAGCGTGTTTTGCGCCGATCCGGTTGGGTGCGCAAGCGGTCAGTGCGTTCAAGGATGAAAAGAAGGCTGTGCAGTATGGATTGCCTTGATCCGGCTCGCGCACGCTCATCCGACTAGGTGAGAACGCTGAATTGCTGCTGTTCAAGCGACACCGTCTCAACAATCGTTTCGAACTCAGCCAGCAGGTCTGGCTGACGTTGCCGCAGGTATTGAGCTACGAGGTCATTCTCCACGAGTCTGGCGAGATATCCCTTTGCGAGCACCAGGTTCAGCACATCCTGTCCGTAGGTCTGCTCGACAAGTTTGTATTGCCCCTGCAGATTGCTCATCTCCCGCTCCATCTTTGCCATCTGTTCAGGCGTCACACCGGTTAGCTTTGGCGGCTTCTTTCCATCTACCAGTCGCGTTGCAGGTGTTGCGACGAGCAGCGCTTCGGCATAGGGCACAGTCACGTTGTTCGCCGCTATCATCAGTTCGACACATTCGACCTGCCGCGTTGGTTTCATTTTTCGAATTGCGCGAGCGAGGTCTACTGAGAACTGACGATCTCCCAGAAGTTCGGCGGCTTCAGGACATATGCCGTCCAGCAGCGAAAGCTTCTTGAGGATCATGGACACGTCCATAGCGAGGGCCTTTGCCAGCCTCTCCGGCGACACGCCCCGCTCGACGACGCGCCGGATCATATAGTGCTCCTGGATTGTGGAAAGCCGATTGACACGATTGTTGTACGTGTAGCTTTCGTCGTCGGTTGCAACCAGACACGATACCTCGACAAATCCGAGCTTCTGCATCGCAATGAGGCGCAGGTGGCCATCAAGCAACACATGCTGCCCCGTACTCTGGTGTACTGCAGTAACCGACAGTGGCTCAATCAGGCCGATCTCCTCGATCGAGGCCTTGATCTGTTTGAACTTGCGCGAATCGATGATCGTCGCCGGCATCTTGCGCGACGCGCAAGATGCACACTAAGGGAACAGATAGAGGCTCGGGAATGAAACCGAGAGTTACGCCTGTCATGCGACGCTCCCGCCCGACCAGACGCGCTCGGCAAGATATTTCGGCAACGTTGCCAGCCCCTCTGCGCGTAGCAGATTGACGAAGTTTTCATCTGCAAAAATTTGCCGAAGGGCGCCCACGACAAACATGAGCCGCTGCTGCGCAAATTCGGCCTTACGCACCATCGACTTCTGGCGTTCGACTTCATGCTGGTAGGTTCGCACCAGGCTCGACGTCGTCACATCCGCGAGCTTGCCCGACATGTTGCGGGCAGCGGAGCGCCCAAGCGTTTTACGTCGCTCGATAATCCGGCGGGCATCCATCAATTGCTTGCCACGTAGCTTGCCGGATTCGTAAGCTTCCTGCAGAGCAGCCTGCATTGCCGTGTCGTCGTCACCGGCGCTGACAATAGACAGTGCGGCGTTGAGTGGAATCCGTCCCTTCTCCACTGCTATGACCAGGCGCTCTTCACCATGATGCAGTAGCATCAGGATGCCTTGGACATATGACTGCGTGAGCCCCGTTTTTTCCGCGATCACCTTCGACGTATATCCCTGCTCCTGCAATTGCCGGATGCCGGCGAGGAGTTCGAGTGGTCGGCACTGACGACGCGCAATGTTCTCCGCGAGACTCATGATGAATGCGTCTTCGTCGCTGACATTCACAACCATCGCCGGAATGGTCGTCTCGCCGAGTGAACGGAAAGCCTTCAGGCGACCCTCGCCACACACAAGCAGATACTTCTCGATGCCATCCGCTGTAGCACGCGGCGTAACCTTGATCGGCTTTTTCAGGCCGATCGCCCTGATGTTGCCGACGATTTCGTTGAAGACGCGGTTGTTACGCTCACGAGGATTGATGACCTCAATCTGGTCGATCGGAATCATCCGCACCTCGCCCGCCTGTTGCTGCTGGTTCATGCCACCCTCCGGAGGCGAGCCCGCTCAGCCATGCCATAGAGATAATCAAGCGTGTCAAAACGGTAGCTCTCGAACTCAATCCTGTTCTGGTCGGCGAGGCTGATGCGCGGCTGGCCGAAATCCAGGCGCGGCAGGAGGTAATAATCGAGCGACGCGGAATTCGCGTGGTCGAGCCTAACGGCTACCGTAATGTCCGGCAGCAGGCTCGTGTCAAACCGGACCTTCCAGCGATGCCGCCCATTTTCGTGTGTCTGGCAACGCGCGAGAACGAGGCAGGCAGTGAACTCATGGTTGACGGTGAGCATATCTGTGGCTGGATCTCGCAGCACCGTGCCGCCGAGATCGGCGATCTTCTTCTCCGTCTGCGCAACGATTTCCGGGTGCAGTTGCCGGAGAAAGCGGTTGGTCTCGAGATAGCGGTAGTCGCGACCGGGTGTGAAGCCCACGGTCTGGTATGCGCGGATCAGACTGCCGAACCTGTACATGTACACGGAGCTTGATGGCATGCCGTCGGTCTCGTCGATAACGAGACCAGACAGGAATCCGCGATCGCGGTACAGATTGCGCAGGCGCTGAATCAGCTCTTCATTCGAATAGCGCCGGGCGCGCGCCCGCATGATGCCCTGCGCAGTGTAAAACACTTCGCTTGGTACGATCGGCTGGAACGCGCCTTCCTTCCGGATCCACATGTCCGGTGTATTGACGACGCGCATTTTCTTGAGTTTGAACGACACGCGGTTGTAGACGTTGTTGCCGATGTATTTCTCGTTGGTCAGTACCTCCCGTACAGTCGCTCGCGTCCATTCCCGATCGAGATTTGTGCGAACTCGCATTCCATTTAACCGGGCCGCAATTTCATATTCATTTAATGACCCGTCGATAAACCAGTTGTAGATGAGATTGATAGTCCGGATTTCGCTCTCGGGCCCTGGCATAAGGATCACCCGATCGGTCTGCAGGCTCTTGTGTTCGCCTCGCTGAAGTTCTCCTTTCATGATTCCGTGCTGATCGATGAGGACGCGGCGTAAACCGTAGCCAGCCGGTCCGCCCTGCCGGAAGCCGAGCTCGATCAGCCTGCACTGGCCGGCAAACACCTTGGCCGACAATTCCCGGCTGTATTCGCCGGCCATTGCCCGCTTCACTCCTTTCACGATGGTGGAAACCGGCGAGCCGTCGTTTTCGAACTGTTCGGCGCAGTACGCGACCTGGATGCCGACACGCCGGCAGACATACTCGTAGTACGCACTTTCATCCGCGTCCTGGAATCTTCCCCAGCGACTCACGTCATAGACGAGGATCACCTGAAAATCCGCGCGACCGCTTTCAACGTCCCTGATCAGCTGCTGCAGCGCCTGCCGCCCGTCGATACGCAGACCGCTTTTACCCTCGTCAGCGTAGGTGCGCACGATTTCGAGGCCGCGCCGCACGGCGTACTCCCGGATCCTGTCGCGCTGGTTCTCGGTCGAGTACTGCTGGTGTTCCGTCGACATCCGAACGTATTCGGCCGCCCGTACCAAGGGGGCCTGCGCGACGACGGTATCGCCTATGTGGTCGAGTGACACGGTCCTGCTCCCGCTGCTTCGAATCCTCGCTCCCCTGAGCTTGCGCATCCGGCATCGTGTCGGACACGCAGATCGTCACTTTCGAAACGCAACCGCGTCGCAACTGCGGTGGTGTCTGATTCAGAGCGGGTACAAGGCAAAGGTAGCAGGCGTGGCGCGGAAGTCGATCACGTCATCTCTTTGCAATCACGTATGGGTGGCCCGTTTGGTGTCGACAGCACGGCGATATGGACGGTGCACGCGTTCATCTTTGCAATGCCCGTTTCGACCGCACGGCGCAGTATGTAGAACCCTGATGCGAGCGGGTGTAAATGCGGTGACGCGTCCATGTTTGCAACAGGACTGGAACTTCGTCGCGCATTCCGCTCCCGTTGCATCGCGCAATTGCGCTCCCGATAGGCCGGGTGCGTCGCGCGGTATTGACGCCAGTAGTCCGGGTGACGAGCACGCCAGTTCGATTGGGCCCGCGCCTGGTTATCGCGGTAGTCGGCGTCGACGCGAAGTCGCCGCCGTTGCCAGCGGCGCCGGCGTTCCCGCTGACAAGCCGCGGCCGAGCAGTACCGTTGATTGGGGACCCGCAAAAGGGGATGAAACGGATTGCCGCAGGCAAGGCAAAGTCGGGCCGATTTCATGATGGCGCTCCACGCTGATATCACAGGCGGGTCCGTTATGCCCGGGGCGGATCAGGTTCGGAGCCTCGGGGCGGCGGCGACCCACCCGAGACGATCTTCCCGCTTTCCACGGCCGCTGGTTTTCGTTTTCGTGGCCCGAGCCGCATTCCGGCCGGCCCGGGCCGGTGATGAAGCCGTTCTTAATTAGGGTCGCACCCAAACGCTACTACTTTGGCGTGAAAGTAGGCCAGTCGCGGGAACTCCGTCGCACCCGACAAGACGTCTTTGGCGCGGCCTCGCGTAAGTCTTTGATTTTTTGTGTGCGCCGTCGCATTAACTGTGGCGCCCTACGGCACGCATTTGCATAGGCAATCTAAACAATTGTCTATGCAAAGAACAAAGTCATCTGTCGGTCTCTCTTAGTTGCGATGGATGATCGGCATTCTTTATTTTCGATATTGATAGCGTCAGATAACCCCGGTGGGACAAGCGGCGGCTTTGATAAATGAATGCGGGACTAAGCTTGGTTAGGGGAAAAGTATCGAACCTCCGATTCTCGGTGGAGGAGCGCCAATCGAAGGCGGCGGAGTTCGAGCGCAGAATCACGCTGCTGTCCCCAATCCTGCTTGCACTTAGCGGCAACGGTGGACTGGCTATAGGCAACATGGCGGTCAATTACGGCATGTCGATCGCTAAAGGCAAGGCATATTGGGTAGAGTTCGACGTGGGCGGGCGAACGCTAAAAGGGTGGCTCAGCGGCGTCTGTTTCGAGGACGGCGATGCTGTCGACGTAGCGGTGGAAGGGAATGACACTTTGTTGGCTGTTAATAGTTCCAACGAGCGGGTCGTCGCGATCTTGCCGCCTTGCGGCAGCAGCCCAAAGATGATCTACAAATGCATGCGCTATATGTTCATCGGAATCTTTCTATTCCTTTTGTTGTTTCTCGGCCTAGGCTTTTACTTTGTGGCCGCACGCGAGGATCTTGTCGAGCTGCTTTCCGTAGCTTTCCCATGCGTGATTGCGGCGGCATTGTTCGTTGCGGTTGGCGCGAACGGGCGTGAATTGCTTCATGCAGTGCGCACAAGGAGAATTCTGACCGTGCTGGAACTGCCAGAGGCGGACTCTCTCGATTTACCAACGAGGTCCTACGAGCTTCTCGGCAAGGGCAAGATACAGGGTAGTGTGGGCACGGTGTATCGCTATTGACGGTCCTCTTTCCGAACCGAGGTGACTCCACCCATCGAAAGCCGACCTCGCTGATAGCGATACCTAGGCAGCCGATTAAGAACCAAGGTTCCACACGATCCGATCAAAGATCGCCTTTAACCCAAAGCACGTAGCACGGAGTAAACGCGCCCCGCATGCACAGACGCAAAGAAATCCATCAAATCAAAGCGAATCACAACCGCTTTACCCGCATGAGGCGCCGCGAACGTCACCGTATTCCGCCCACGTCGAAAACCATGCACCGCATCGTGAGCAGGAACCCGATCGAGCAAACCGTGAAGCACTTTCCTCTGCAAGGCCCGCAAACGCGATTTAGGCACTTCGATAATCCGACACCGACCGTCGCGCTTCTCGATCGCCTTGTAAGAATAATGATGAAGCGGTGTCGCCGCACTCTGCGCCGGCACACGCCAGCGATCGGCAAACCAGTCCAGTTCGTCCGGCTCAACTTCCAGCCACATAGCCAGATCGCCAAGCGTCGGCAACTGCGGCAACGCCACGCCGTGCAACCAGGGCGGAGGCGGCCGCTGAACAGGCGGGCGAGGTAATACGCGCACAACCCGCGGCCGGCTCTCACCCCTCCAGGCCGCGACAAACCCCGTGTTCTCAGCAACAACCTTCGACAATTCTTTACCGTCGACACTGTCCCACCGCGCGCCAAATCGCTTCGCAATACTGCCTGTACCCTGGCAAGCTTGACCAGCCGACCCGCGAGTCGAAGATAAGCGACGCGGCCAGGCGCTGTCAACGCATTGGCACTACGAAACAATCTTTCGCGACAAAGTTTCACACAAGTGTCGATTGAACGACACGTGCTCAAACATCCCCTCCGCTTGTCACCCGGTCGTAACAAGCGACCCAGGCCACCGGCAAAGACCCACCCACTTATCCACACCCCCCTCTGGACAACTTTTGTACAAGCCACCTGACACGTTGTGGGCGAAACCTTGATAAACCAGCGACCTCGCGCGGCGAATCAAAAGTTTTCCCAGGCTCCGCCTCGCTGTGCGCCCGCCCTCCGCAGGGTTATCGATTTCGCATCCCCTTGATCCGTAAGTGAAGATCCAGGTTATCCACAGAAAAGCAGGGTGCTTGTTAATTATTACTACGTATACATATACAAAGACTATAAAAACCAGAGAGGCATCCGGGAAGCACGCTGCGTAAACATGCACAAAGCGGACAGAACAAACAGAACCAGGCCAAAGCCCTCAAACCAACGGCAAACAAATCTCCGTCAGCAACTCCGCTGGCGCAGTCTCCTTCGGACTATTCAAATACTCCTCAAACACCGGCGCATCCGCAGCCTCACGCCCCGACTGCACAAGCCACGTCCCATACAACCACTCATAAGCCGCCCGCATATCGCTATACGGTCCCTTATGCCGCAACACCGCGTACTCCCCACCTTTCACATGCGCCACTGAAACCGGCGGACTCACCGTCACCGAAGCCTGCACCGGATGCGGCAACAAAACCCCAGCCTTCGACCGCAACTCATCCTCCGCAACAACTCCAGGATCATCGTAGTAAATCCCGATCATGCGCATCTGCCCTGCCATCAAATTATGTTTCGCCAACCAGCCGAACAAGCCATCGAACGCCTTTCCGATCTGCATATACGACCCCACGTGATCCACCGACAAAACCTCCATCGGCTCAACGTGGTGAATCACCACTTCACGCATCATCATTTGATCGTCTCCTGAAAGTGCCGGGCGAAACCGGCTATGCGTACCCTGCTTGCGATACTGCGCCGGCGGGATGCCAAAAACCGCGCGAAATGTGCGGGAGAAAGACTGCAAACTGCTATAGCCCGAACGCTCGGCGATTTCCGCGATCGGCATCGAGCCATTCGCCAGATATCCCGCCGCGCGATGCAAGCGCAAACGCCGCACAGTCGTCGCCACCGTCTCGCCATACATCGCCTGATAGATGCGATGCCAGTGATACGGCGACATGCAGGCAAGCTCCGCCAACCGTTCGATATCCAGCGGTTCGTCGAGATGATCGTAAATATGGTCGAGTACGCGGCTCAACCGCGTTTCGTAGCGCGCCCGATTGTCCGACGGGTTCATGACTAAGTGGCCAATAAAGAGAAGATTGCCGAAGGGATGCGAACCAAAGTACCACGTCCCCATTTACCAAATCCTGCGAACATCGCCAAAGCACGGGTGAACGGAATTAAGCATCCGCTCACACAATCGCCCCCAAACTTTGCCGAATTTCGATAACACCTCGAATAATGGCTCACTACCATCGGCTGAAGCCTGTCCGCCCGTGCACCGCAAAGCCTTGCGGCGTCGAGCAAGCGGCAACATCAGGAGGGTCCGATGAAGTCAGAATCCAAAAGTCAGCACGTCGGTAAAGTCACGCACCACGAGTTGAAGCAGACGCTCGGCACGTGGCAACTGTGGGGGATCGCGGTCGGACTGGTCATCTCCGGCGAGTATTTCGGCTGGAGCTATGGCTGGGCGAGCGCCGGCACGCTGGGCTTCGTCATCACGGCGATTTTTATCGCGGCGATGTACACCACCTTCATTTTCAGTTTCACCGAACTCACCACATCGATTCCGCATGCTGGCGGCCCGTTCGCCTACGCGCGTCACGCTTTTGGCCCGACCGGTGGTTATCTTGCGGGCGCGGCGACGTTAGTCGAATTCGTGTTCGCACCACCGGCGATTGCGCTCGCGATCGGTGCCTACCTGCACGTGCAGTTTCCGGGACTCGAACCGAAACACGCGGCCATGGGCGCGTATCTGGTGTTCATGGCGCTGAATATCGTCGGCGTGCAGATCGCCGCGGCCTTCGAGTTATGCGTGACGCTGCTAGCGATCTTCGAATTGCTGGTGTTCATGGGCGTGGTGTCACCCGGTTTTCAGTGGTCGAACTTCACGAAAGGCGGTTGGTCCGGCGCGGACACGTTCAGCATGGGCTCGTTTCACGGCATGTTTGCAGCGATTCCGTTCGCGATCTGGTTTTTCCTTGCGATCGAAGGCGTGGCGATGGCTGCCGAAGAAGCCAAAAATCCCAAACGTTCGATTCCGATCGCCTATGTCGCCGGCATTCTGACGCTGGTGCTGCTCGCGATCGGCGTGATGGTGTTCGCAGGCGCCGCCGGCGACTGGACCAAGCTCGCGAACATCAACGATCCGCTGCCGCAAGCCATGAAATTCATCGTCGGTGAACATAGCGGCTGGATGCATATGTTGGTGTGGCTCGGCCTGTTCGGGCTCGTCGCGTCGTTTCACGGCATCATCCTCGGCTACTCACGTCAGATCTTCGCGCTGGCTCGCGCCGGTTATCTGCCGGAGTGGCTTTCCAAGGTGCATCCGCGCTTCAAGACGCCGCATCGCGCGATCATCGCGGGTGGCGTGGTCGGCATCGCCGCGATCTATAGCGACGAGCTGATCCAGTTCGGCGGCCAGACGCTGACGGCGAACATCGTGACGATGTCCGTATTTGGCGCTATCGTGATGTATATCATCAGTATGTTGTCGCTGTTCAAGCTGCGCCGCTCGGACCCGAACATGGAGCGGCCATTCCGGGCGCCGCTGTTTCCGTTCTTTCCGGCGTTCGCGCTGGTGGCCGCGGTGATTTGTCTGGCTACGATGGTTTACTTCAATTTTCTGGTGGCCATCGTGTTCGCGATCTTCCTCGCGCTGGGCTACGTCTACTTCCTGTTGACGCGCCATCAACGCGAAGCAGCACCGTCGGACGCCTTGCTCGAAGAGTGACGGATCGAGCCGCTGTGCAAGCAGCGGCGATGGAGTCGTAAAGATGAGCTACACCGAGACAATCGGCAGCCGCACATATCGTTTCGCCGACCTGAAAACGCTGCTGGCAAAAGCCAGTCCGCAGCGTTCGGGCGATCAACTCGCGGGCGTCGCGGCCGCGAGCGAGGAAGAGCGCGTCGCGGCCAGGATGGCGCTGGCGCAGGTGCCGCTGCGCACGTTTCTCAACGAAGCGTTGATCCCGTACGAAAGTGACGAGGTTACGCGCCTTGTGATCGACGATCACTCGCCGCAGGCGTTCGCCGAGATCTCGCATCTCACGGTCGGCGATTTTCGTAATTGGCTGTTGAGCAGCACGACCGATGCGGATGCGCTCACGCGTATCGCCGCCGGCCTCACGCCGGAGATGGTGGCAGCGGTCTCGAAGCTGATGCGCAATCAGGATCTGATCGCGGCGGCGCGTAAGCGTCCGGTGATTACGCGCTTTCGCAATACGGTCGGCTTGCCGGGCCACATGTCGGTGCGTCTGCAACCGAATCATCCAACCGACGATGTCAAAGGTATCGCCGCCTCAATGCTCGACGGTCTGATGTACGGCTGCGGCGACGCGATGATCGGCATCAATCCGGCTAGCGACAATCTCGCCGCGATCACCAGGCTGCTGCTGATGATCGACGACTTTCGCCTGCGCTACCAGGTGCCCACGCAGTCTTGCGTGTTGACTCACGTCACCAACACGATCGCTGCGATCGAGAAGGGCGCGCCGGTCGATCTCGTGTTTCAGTCGATCGCGGGAACGGAGAAAGCGAATGCAGGTTTCGGCATCTCGCTTGCGCTACTGCAGGAAGCATATGAGGCGGGTCTATCGCTGAAGCGCGGCACGGTTGGCAATAACTTGATGTATTTCGAAACGGGGCAAGGCAGCGCGTTATCGGCAGACGCGCATTTCGGCGTCGATCAACAGACATGCGAGGTGCGCGCCTACGCCGTGGCGCGCAAGTTCAATCCGTTCCTGGTGAACACGGTGGTCGGCTTCATCGGACCGGAATACTTATACGACGGCAAGCAGATCACGCGTGCGGGTCTTGAAGATCATTTCTGCGGCAAACTGCTTGGCGTGCCGATGGGTTGCGACATCTGCTACACAAATCACGCCGAAGCCGATCAGGACGACATGGATAACCTGCTCACGCTACTCGGCGTAGCGGGTATCAACTTCATCATGGGCATTCCGGGTGCGGACGATGTGATGCTCAACTATCAAAGCACATCGTTTCACGACGCTCTTTACGTGCGCGACGTGCTCGGCCTGCGCCGTGCACCGGAATTCGAAGAATGGCTGGAGTCGATGCAGATTACCGACGCACGTGGCGCGTTGCTGAGCGCCTCGCCGCAGCAACCGTTGCTGGAAGACGCGAATGACTGGATGGGCACCGTATGAGCGAGTTCCTCGAAAAGAATCCATGGAACGCGCTGCGGCAGTTCACCAACGCACGCATCGCGTTGGGCCGCGCGGGCAACAGTTTGCCGACGGCGCCACTACTGGCGTTTAACCTGTCACACGCGCAAGCGCGCGACGCCGTGCATCATCCGCTTGATACAGACGTGCTGCACGAACAACTGCGCGCGCAAAACTTCAGCACGCTGGATGTGCACAGCGCCGCGCCTGATCGCGAGCATTATTTGCGACGGCCCGATCTCGGCAGGCGGTTAAGCGATGAGAGTCGCACAGCGCTTGTGCAACTGAAGGCTGAATCCTCCGACGTGGTCTTCGTGATCGCCGACGGCCTCTCGGCATTCGCCGCGTCGAAACAGTCGATCCCGCTGCTGCAAGCCGTCTGCGCAAAACTGGCTGACTGGAAGATCGGCCCCGTCGTGGTCGCGCGTCAGGCTCGCGTCGCGCTTGGTGATGAAATTGGCGAACTGCTCAATAGCAAACTGGTTGTAATGCTGATTGGCGAGCGTCCGGGATTGAGTTCGCCGGATAGTCTTGGCATCTACCTGACGTACGCGCCGAAAGTGGGTTGCAGCGATGCGCAACGCAACTGTATTTCGAACGTGCGGCCTGAAGGTCTTAACTACGAATCGGCCGCACACAAGTTGCACTATCTGCTGACGCATGCACGACGCCTGGGATTGACCGGCGTCGGCTTGAAAGACGACAGCGATGCACTGCTTGCGAGCGCGCCGGTAACACCCGCAGTCAGCAGTAATCCGAACGAAGGCGTCACATAAAAACGCTAGGCACCCACCCGTTCCACCGGATGCGCTTCAAGCCACGCATTCTCAGCGTCCTCGAAGAGCCGCGAGCGCGTCAAAAATCGCAACCCACTCGGCCGTTCCAAAGAGAACATCCCGCCATTGCCGGGCACCGCGTCGATGATCAATTGTGTGTGCTGCCAATATTCGAACTGCGACTCGCTCATGTAGAACGGCACACCGGCAATCGCGCCGAGCTTCACATCGGACGAACCGACCATGAACTCGCCCTGAGGGAACATCATCGGTGCGCTGCCGTCGCAGCATCCGCCGGATTGGTGAAATAGCACCGCCCCATGTTCAGCGCGTAGCTTCCCGATCAATTCGATCGCGGCAGGCGTGGCGATCACGCGAGCCACTTCCTTCACATCAGCCATCACATGTCCTCGCTGAAAAATAGCGAGCCGCGCAATGCGGCCCGCCCGGACAGAGTCGTTACCGCTTAGAAGAAACCAAGCGGCTTGTCGCTATAGCTGACCAGCAGGTTCTTGGTCTGCTGATAGTGGTCGAGCATCATCTTGTGATTTTCGCGGCCGATGCCCGATTGCTTGTAGCCACCGAACGCGGCATGCGCCGGATACGCGTGATAACAGTTGGTCCACACGCGACCCGCCTGGATTTGCCGGCCGAAACGATAGGCACGCGTGCCGTCACGCGTCCATACGCCGGCGCCGAGGCCATAGAGGGTATCGTTGGCGATCTCGAGCGCTTCGTCTTCGTTCTTGAAGGTCGTCACGGAAACGACCGGTCCGAAGATTTCTTCCTGGAAGATGCGCATCTTGTTGTGGCCGCGGAACACGGTCGGCTTCACGTAGTATCCCTTGCTCAGTTCGCCGCCGAGCGTATTGCGCTCGCCGCCGATGAGACATTCCGCGCCTTCCTGCTTGCCGAGATCCACGTACGAGAGGATTTTTTCCAGCTGTTCCTGCGAGGCTTGCGCACCGATCATCGTTTTCGTGTCGAGCGGGTGGCCTTGCGTGATCGCCGCCACGCGCTTCAATGCGCGTTCCATGAAGCGGTCGTAAATTTTTTCGTCGATCAACACACGTGACGGGCACGTGCACACTTCGCCCTGATTCAGCGCGAACATCGTGAAGCCTTCGAGCGCCTTGTCGAAATAGCTGTCGTCTTCGTTCATCACGTCGGCGAAGAAAATGTTCGGGCTCTTGCCACCGAGTTCCAGCGTCACCGGAATGATGTTCTGGCTTGCGTACTGCATGATCAGGCGACCCGTGGTCGTCTCACCCGTGAAAGCGATCTTCGCGATGCGCTTGTTCGACGCGAGTGGTTTGCCGGCTTCGAGGCCGAAGCCGTTCACCACGTTCAGCACGCCCGGCGGCAGCAGATCGTGGATCAGTTCGAGCAGCACGAGAATCGAGGCCGGTGTTTGCTCGGCCGGCTTCAGCACGACGCAGTTGCCGGCAGCCAATGCGGGTGCGAGCTTCCACACTGCCATCAGGATCGGGAAATTCCACGGAATAATCTGGCCGACCACACCGAGCGGTTCGTGAAAGTGATACGCGACGGTGTCGTGGTCGATCTCGGAGATGCCGCCTTCCTGCGCACGCACGGCGCCGGCGAAATAGCGGAAATGATCGATGGCGAGCGGGATATCGGCAGCCATCGTTTCGCGTAGCGGCTTGCCGTTGTCGATCGTCTCGGCCACGGCGATGCGTTGCAGATTCGCTTCCATCCGGTCGGCGATACGGTTCAGGATGTTCGCGCGTTCGGTGGTCGACGTTTTACCCCACGCTGTTTTCGCGCGATGCGCGGCGTCGAGCGCGAGTTCGATGTCGGCTTCGCGTGAGCGCGGGATCGACGTGAACGGCTCACCGGTGATCGGCGATATGTTGTCGAAGTACTCGCCGCCCACGGGTTTCACCCATTCGCCGCCGATAAAATTCGCATACTGCTTTTTGTACGGGAATTCGGTAGTTAGAAACTGCATCTCTGCGTGATTCATCTGTGTGCTCCTCACATGATTGAATGGGCTATATTCGGCGCGATATTTCGCTTGGCCGCGAGAGGCTAGAGCCAGAACTGTGCCAATGCACCGCGCTGGTGAGTGGTGCACGCGCAGCAGGCACGTCTGCGAGGCTGCGGCTCGCAGCGAGGATCAGGGTACGGAGGAATGAACGTTTCGTTTCTGACCAGTGTGCGCAGCGCTGTTCAGAAATTGAACAGGTTGTGAGCAGTGGTTTGCGAGATCATGGCAAAGTGAGAAGGAACCAAAGCGGCAATGCCGTTCGGCATGGGAATTGCCTTCCTTCCTGCCTCGATACTTCGTTTTCGCAGATCCGGTATGACGATTGAATTCCGCAACGACAGCCAGACAGCATCGGCACATGCGCAACAGCCGAGTTTTTGCGTGCAGACCCGCGTCGCTTATGACGCCGACGAACAGGCTCGGAATCTCCACGGCTGGAACCAGACCTACGACCAACTGACGGCGGGCCGCTTCGTCGGCGGTTTGACGGAGCTGTGTGTCGATCACATGCAGGTGTTCGTCGAAACCACGAGCCATACGCTGCGGCAAACCTGCGAGGTGCAGAAGGACGCCTACTGGTTCGGCATCCCAATGTGCCCCGAGGGTTCCGGTCGGATCGACGGGCAGGTTATCGCGGACGATGCGCTCGCCGTTCGTCCGGGCGGGATCGAATTCGAATTGCTGACTTCGGCGGGCTACGAGATTTTCGGCGTGGTGGTGAAGGGCGAGGTGCTGCGCCGATATGCGGCTGAAGTCGAACGTGTCGGTTTGGCCGATCGTTTGCCGGACATGGAAATCGTGTCGATCGGCACGGCTCGTAAGGCGCGCCTGTGCACCTCGCTGCGGCAGCTTCTCGATGACGGCGCGGCGAGCGGTGCGCCACTGTCCGCGTTCGCGCGCAATAATCTGCAGGCGTCGGTGCTGGCTTCGTTGTTCGACGTCGGCGCGTTACCGTCCGATGAACTGATTGAAATGCCCACGCGTGGGCGCCGTCAGTCGATCGTGTCGGAGGCGCGCGAGTATGTGCTGGCTCATCGCGACCGCGCGATCAACGTGCCGGAGTTGTGCGACCGTTTGCATGTGAGTCGTCGCACGTTGCAATACTGCTTTCAGGATGTGCTTGGAATGGCGCCCGCCACCTATTTGCGGACGATTCGCCTGAACGGCGCGCGGCGCGATTTGTGTAATGCGTCGCTTGCATCACGTTCGGTGCAGGATGTCGCCGCGGCGTGGGGTTTCTGGCATCTGAGCCAGTTCGCGACCGATTACCGGAAGCTGTTCGGCATGCGGCCTTCCGAGACATTGAAGGCCGCGCCTGGCGCGCACCCGCTCACGGGTGACCGTTCGTCTGCGCACTGAGGCGAGCCTCGCGCTATTTGCGCAGCAGCCGCAAACCGTTCGCCACTACCAGCAGGCTCGCGCCCACATCCGCGAACACGGCCATCCACATCGTGCCCAGACCCATCACCGTCAGCACGAGGAACACACTCTTGATGCCGAGCGCCAGTGTGATGTTCTGCACCAGCACCGAATGCGTCGCCTTCGACAGACGGATGAACTGCGGAATCTTGCGCAGATCGTCGTCCATCAAGGCGACGTCGGCGGTTTCGATCGCGGTGTCGGTGCCCATTGCGCCCATTGCGAAACCAATATCGGCACGCGCGAGCGCGGGGGCGTCGTTGATGCCGTCGCCAACCATGCCGACCGTCGCGCCGTCTCTCGACCAGCCGTCCACGGCGTTCAGCTTGTCCTCGGGCAACTGATTACCGCGGGCTTCCTCGATGCCGACTTGCTGCGCGATCGCGGCAGCCGTGTGCGGGTTGTCACCGGTGAGCATGGTGGCATGCACACCGAGGCGCTGCAATTCGGCAATGGCGGCGCGGCTTGTGTCCTTCACCGTGTCGGCGACGGCAAACAGCGCGAGCACGCGTTCAGCGTCCACCAGCATCACGACGGTTTTGCCTTGCGCTTCGAGCGTGTCCAGCCGCGCTTCGAGCGACGCCGAACAGCGCCCGAGCTCTTCGACCAGCCGATGATTGCCGAGCCAGTACGGCAAGCCGTCGATTTCGCCACGCACGCCACGGCCTGCGAGTGCCTCGAAGGCATCGACCGTGGCACGGGTGACGCTGTCGTTTTTTGCCGCTGCAGCGATTGCCATCGACACCGGATGATCCGAACGGCCCGCGAGGCTGGCGGCGAGTGTCCGGCAACGCACGACCTCGACGTCGGCCAGGATCTCGAACTCGGTTTGCACGGGTTTGCCGTGCGTGAGCGTGCCGGTTTTGTCGAGCGCGAGCCGGCTCAGCTTGCGGCCCTGCTCGAGGTAGGCGCCGCCTTTGATCAGGATGCCCTTGCGCGCGGCAGCCGCGAGGCCGCTGACGATCGTGACCGGTGTCGAGATCACCAGCGCGCACGGACAGGCGATCACCAGCATCACGAGTGCCTTGTAGACCCATTCATGCCACTGTTCGCCGAACAGTAGCGGCGGCAAGACCGCTACCGCGAGTGCGGTCGCGAATACGATCGGCGTATAGACGCGGGCGAACTGGTCGACGAAACGCTGGGTCGGCGCCTTGGTGCCTTGCGCTTCCTCGACCGCGTGAATGATGCGTGCGAGCGTCGTGTTGCTGGCGGCGGCCGTGACGCGATAGTCGAACGAGCCGGCCTGGTTGATCGTGCCGGCGAACACAGCGTCGCCCACAGTCTTGTCGACCGGCAGGCTTTCGCCGGTGATCGGCGCCTGATCGACGCTCGAACGGCCGGCGACGATTTCACCGTCGAGCGCAATCCGCTCACCCGGCTTCACGCGTACCACTGCGCCGAGCGCGATCGACTTGAGGTCCGTGAGCTGCCAGTTGCCGTCGGCCTGCTGCACGCTGGCCTGTTCGGGCGTGAGTTGCATCAGCCCTTTGATGGCGTTGCGGGCGCGGTCCAGCGATTTCGCCTCGATCAGTTCGGCGATCGTGAAGAGCACCATCACCATTGCGGCTTCCGGCCATTGCTGGAGGACCAGCGCGCCGGTCACCGCAATGCTCATCAACGCATTGATGTTCAGGTTGCCGTTGCGGATCGCCACCCAGCCCTTTCTGTACGTCGTGAGGCCGCAGGCGGCGATCGCGAGGATCGCCAGACCCGCAGCCAGCCAGGTGGAGGCGCCAAGCCAACTGGCCGCCTCTGAGCTCACCGCGGCGACACCGGCGAGCGCCAGCGGCCACCACGGTTTGGACGGCGCTTGAGGAGCGGCGGCTGCCGCGGCCGGGTTCGCGTCCGCCAGTTCAGGCGTGAAGTCGAGCGAACGGATTGCGGCGAGGATCGTTTCCAGTGCGTCCGGCGCGTGCACGACGGTGAGCACCCGCTGCATCAGGTTGAAGTCCATGCTGCGCACTTGCGGCATCCGGCTGAACTTCTTGCGGATCAGCGCCTCTTCAGTCGGACAATCCATCTGCATGATGCGGATTGCGGTGCGCCGGTCGTTGCCGACGGCTTCCGATTGCGGGAGCTTGACCGGTGCGGCAGCCGCGTGCGCCGTGCCGCAGCAGCCTGCTTCGGCGTGCCGGTGGGCTTGATGAGCATGCGCATGACCATGGCGGTGCGCTTCCCGGTCGTGAGCGTCGTCCTCCAAATGCTCGTGAGCATGCCCTTCGTGCCCGTGGGCACAGGCTTTGGCTTGTTCCGGGCGATCTGCTTCGGCGAGGTCGGCGTGTGGCATGGCTGGCTTCCTGGTTCGATTTGTGGTCTAGTAAACACCTTGAAGCCACTACAAGGTCAAGGCCGCAATCGGGGGGGTCCATGAAAATAGGCGAACTGGCGAAAATCGCCCATTGCACGACCGAAACCATCCGTTTCTACGAAAAAGAGGGCCTGTTGCCCGAAGCGGAGCGCACCGAGGCCAATTACCGCAGCTATACGGCGAAGCACGTCGAACGCCTGCGCTTCATCCGCAATTGCCGCGCGCTCGACATGACCCATGACGAAATCCGTGCATTGCTGCGTCTGACGGACGCACCGGCGGATGGCTGCGGCAGCATCAATGCCCTGATCGACGAGCACATTGCGCACGTCGACACGCGTATCGAAGAACTGAAGCAACTGAAAGTGCAACTGACCACGCTGCGCGAGCAATGCCACGGCGAACAGGCCGTTGAAGACTGCGGCATCGTCCAGGGTCTCAACGAGATGGACGTGAGCGCGACGCGGGTGCGGCATACGCATCTGGGTTGAAGCGCTCGGCCTGTGCTGACGGCGGCGCCGACCATGGCAGTGACGGCATTCACGGCTGGGCCATTGATCCGGCTCGCCCAATAAACAATCGAATCCTGTTGGAGAATCAACGTGTTTACCTGTAGAAACCAGCCCTGCGGCGAGCAGTGGGAAATGTCGGACGTCGTCATCAAGAATGAAGGGCAGGGACTTCTGTTCCGTTGCCCGATGTGCGGCGCGCGCAATTACGTCGAACGTTTCGACGGCGAAGATGGCTCGGTGCTGTACGAGCAGATCGAAGGCCGGCCCGCTACCGGCCCGATGGCCGAATAGTCCCTGGCCTTCGGTCCCTTCGGTCCCATCAGCCTCTTCAGTCGATAGCGAGCCCTCACCCTATGAACACTCCCACTCAAGCCGGCGCGCCGTTTAGCCAGCTACCGCTACCGCCCGCGACGCTCGCCAATCTGACGCAGCTCGGCTACGTCGAGATGACGCCGATTCAGGCCGCAAGCCTGCCGATCGCGCTCGCCGGCAACGATCTGATCGCCCAGGCGAAAACCGGCAGCGGCAAGACCGCGGCGTTTTCGCTGGCGCTGCTCAACCGCCTCGACGTGCGCAACTTCGCCGTGCAGGCGATGGTGCTGTGCCCGACACGCGAACTCGCCGATCAGGTCACGCAGGAAATCCGCCGGCTGGCGCGCGCCGAGGAAAACATCAAGGTGCTGACGCTGTGCGGCGGTACGCCGATGCGTCCGCAAACCGCCAGCCTCGAACACGGTGCGCACATCGTGGTCGGCACGCCGGGCCGGATCATGGATCACCTCGAGCGCGGCAGCCTGCCGTTGCAATCGCTCAACACGCTGGTGCTCGATGAAGCGGACCGCATGCTCGACATGGGTTTCTTCGACGATATCGCGACCGTCGTGAAGCAATGCCCGAAAGAGCGGCAAACGCTGCTGTTTTCCGCCACGTACCCCGACGGCATCGTCAAGCTGAGCCAGCAATTCCTGCGTAATCCGAAGGAAGTGAAGCTCGCCGAGCGGCACGACAACACCAAGATTCGTCAGCGCTTTTATGAAGTCACCGAAGATCAGCGTCTGCATGCGGTGGGTTTGCTGCTGAACCACTATCGTCCGGTGAGCACGCTGGCGTTCTGCAATACCAAGCAGCAGTGCCGCGATCTGCTCGACGTGCTGCGAGCGCAGGGTTTTCATGCGCTGGCGCTGCACGGCGAACTCGATCAGCGTGAGCGCGATCAGGTGCTGATCCAGTTCGCAAACCGCAGTTGTTCAGTGCTGGTCGCCACCGACGTCGCCTCGCGCGGCCTCGACATCGCGGAGCTCGAAGCGGTGATCAACGTCGACGTGACGCCGGATCCGGAAGTCCATGTGCACCGCATTGGCCGCACGGGGCGCGCCGATCAGGAAGGCTGGGCGCTCAGTCTCGCCAGCATGAATGAGATGGGGCGCGTGGGCAGTCTCGAACAGGCGCAAAAGCGTGAAGTCGAGTGGCACAAGCTGGCCGATCTCAAGCCTGCGAGCAATGAACGCCTGCTGCCGCCGATGGAAACGCTGCAGATTCTCGGCGGTCGCAAGGAAAAGATCCGTCCCGGCGACGTGCTCGGCGCGCTGACCGGCGAAGCCGGCTTCGCCGGTTCGCAGATCGGCAAGATCAACGTGACCGAAATGTCGACCTATGTGGCCGTGGAGCGCAGCATCGCGCGCGACGCGCTGCGTAAGCTCAGCGCCGGCAAGGTGAAGGGCAAGAAAGTCAAAGTCCGCATGATGGACGACGCCTGAGCGTCGGTTAGTCAGCTAGCCGGCTGCGACCGCCCGGTCGCAGCCGTTACTCTCGCATCACATTACGTCATACCTCGGCTGTTTTGCGCGCTTGCTGCGCGCTGCATTTTCTTCTGCTAAACCCCCGAATTCATTGCCATAGGCCGCCCCAGCGCGGTATTGCACGAGCCATGACGTAAACGCATGCCGCGCATGACAAAGTTTCGATTGTGACGGTTCTTTGGCTGATGCCTAATCCATCAAACCGGATGGAGAAAGGGAGAACGCCTTATGCAGAGCGCCATGCAAGCCCGCTCGAAACTGCCTGACGTAGGCACGACGATTTTTACCGTGATCGGCCAACTGGCCGCACAGCACGATGCGCTGAACCTTTCGCAAGGCGCGCCGAACTTCGCGCCCGACGTAAAATTGGTCGAAGGTGTCGCGCAAGCCATGCGCGCCGGTCATAACCAGTACGCGCCGATGGCCGGCATCGCCGCGTTGCGCGAAGCGCTCGCTGACAAAGTCGAGACGCTGTACGGCGTACGCTACGACCCGTCAAGCGAAGTCACCGTGATCGCCAGCGCCAGCGAAGGCCTGTATTCCACGATCAGCGCGCTGGTGCATCCCGGCGACGAAGTGATTTACTTCGAACCCTCATTCGACAGCTACGGCCCGATCGTTCGCCTGCAGGGCGCGACGCCGATTGCGATCAAACTGTCGCTCACCGATTTTCGTGTGAACTGGGACGAGGTGGCCGCCGCGATCACGCCGAAAACGCGCATGATCATCATCAACACGCCGCACAACCCCACCGCGACCGTGTTCAGCGAAGCCGACATCGCGCGCCTGAAGGCGGTGACGCGCAATACCGATATCGTGATTCTGGCCGACGAGGTCTACGAACACGTGGTGTTCGACGGCGCCAAACATCAAAGCATGGCGTGCGATGCCGAACTCGCGGAGCGCAGCGTGATCGTGTCGTCGTTCGGCAAGTCGTATCACGTGACGGGCTGGCGTGTCGGCTATTGTCTTGCCCCGGCGGCACTCATGGACGAAATTCGCAAAGTCCATCAGTTCATGGTGTTTTCTGCCGATACACCGATGCAGTACGCGTTCGTCGATGCGCTGGCCAATCGCGATAGCTACCTGGGTCTGTCCGCGTTTTATCAGAAGAAGCGCGATCTGCTCGCCCATGCGCTGCGTGAATCGCGCTTCGAGTTGTTGCCGAGCGAAGGCAGCTTCTTCATGCTGGCGCGTTTTCGCGGCTTCTCCGACGAAAGCGATAGCGATTTCGTGCTGCGCCTGATTCGCGATGCGCGGGTCGCGACGATTCCGCTGTCGGCGTTTTATACCGACGGCACGGATTCCGGCCTGATTCGGCTGAGTTTCTCGAAAGATGATGCAACCTTGATCGAAGGCGCCCGGCGCTTGTGTGAAATCTGATTTATCGAAAGAAAAGGGACCTGCTATGAATGTGCTTAAGCCTCTATTGGCGCTGGCCTGCGTATTGACTGCGATCGCCGCATCGCCGGCTGCTCTTGCCGCGGACACCTCGACGCTGCGTTTCGGACTCGAGGCGCAATATCCGCCGTTCGAATCGAAAGGGCCGAACGGTGAACTGCAGGGTCTCGACATCGACGTCGGCAATGCTGTTTGCGCTGCGGCGCATATGACGTGCAAATGGGTCGAAACCTCATTCGACGGTCTGATTCCCGCGCTGCAGGGACGCAAGTTCGACGCGATCAATTCGGCGATGAACGCGACCGAGCAGCGCCGTCAGGCGATCGATTTCACCACCGTCGTGTATCGCGTGCCGACGCAACTGATCGCGAAACGCGACAGCGGGTTGCTGCCGACGCCGGCGTCGTTGAAGGGCAAACGCGTCGGCGTGTTGCAGGCGTCGATCCAGGAAACCTTTGCGAAGACGCATTGGGAGCCGGCCGGCGTCATCGTCGTGCCGTACCAGGATCAGAACCAGGTGTACGCGGATCTCATGGCGGGCCGGCTCGATGCGACACTCGTTCTCGCGCCGGCTGGACAGACAGGCTTTCTGTCGAAACCTGACGGCAAGGACTACGCGTTCGTCGGTCAACCGGTACGCGACGACAAGATTCTCGGCAGCGGTATTGCCTACGGGATTCGCAAGGGCGACACCGCGCTGCGCGACCAGTTGAACGCGGCGATTGCGAAGGTCCAGGCCGACGGTACGGTGAAGACGCTGGCAGCGAAATACCTCGGCAATATCGACGTGAGCGCGAAGTAACCGCTCGATCGCGTTACTGACCGGGCGCGGCTGCCGCCGCGCCGCGGTTATGACGATCGACGCCGCGAAATTCATTCTCGGCGTCGATCATGCGACGCTTGAGCATCGGCACATTGTTCACCACGCGCAAGGTGGTGCGCATCGCACTCAGCGCCATGCGTCCGACCACCGGCCGATGCAGTGCGCCGCTTGCGTCGAACTGCTTGCGCGATTCCGCGACCGCGTGGAAGCCGTAGCGGCGCATCTCCTCCTCGTAACCCGCGACCGCGGCGCGTCCCGACAGCTTGCCCTGTTGCGCATCGGCCAGACGTGAGGCGAGCAGCGCGGCATCGCGCAGCGCGGTGTTCGCGCCCACGCCGCGGCCCGGCGTCATCAGATGGACCGCGTCGCCCAACACGGTGACATTGGTGGTCGGCCATGCGTCGACGGGAACCGACGTGCGCACATCGACACTGAACGCGGTGGACGGATCCGACGCGCGAATCAGCGCGCGCAGATTCGGATGCCAGCCGTCGGTGATCTGCGTCGCGAGCGCGAGTAACGCGGCTTGTCCGAGCGGTTTCGGATCGGCCGGCAAGTTGCGTAAGGCGCCCCAGACCCCCCACATTAGATAGTCGCGCGTGTTGTCGTAGAGCAATCCGGGCCAACGCGAAAGCAGTTCGGCGTCGTTGCTGCCGATGCCTTCTTTCATGCCGTTGCCGTCCGCGCGCCACGGAAATTCCATCACGTGCACGATGCCGCCGTAACCCTTCGGCGCGTTGATCAGCGTAATGCCGTCGAGCACCTTGGGCGGCAGCAGCGCGCGTGACGCTTCGTCCATCGGCACCTTGGCGCCGACGCTGACGATGCCGGTGTTTTCCAGTCGCGCGTGCGGCAGCAACTGGCGGCGCACCTTCGAGCGCGCGCCGTCCGCGCCAACCAGCAGATCCGCCGTGACGTGGGTGCCGTCCGCGAAATGCGCGGTCACGCTGCCGTCGGCATGCTGTTCGTACGACGTGAAAGTCTTGTCGAAATGCACGTGTGCTTCGAGGCCCGTGAGCAGCACTTGCCGGAGGGTCATCCGGCTGACCGATTTGCCGCCGCTCATCGACTCGTCTTCGAGCGGCACCGTGAGCAGTTCGGTCATTCGCTCGGTCAGGATGTTGAAGTGGCCGGGTGTGCGCGCGCAAGTCGCGAGGAACGTCGCGTAAAGCGCCGGCGGCAGGCAGGCTTCCAGCGACGCCAGCCCGTGCGGATTGATGCCGACGCGATAGCCCTGCAAACCGTCCGCGCGCGTGCGATCGCGTTCGTAGACATTCACATTGATACCGGCGCGCTTCAATCCGTGTGCCAGACAGAGACCGCCCGTGCCGGCGCCGATCACGATCACTTCCATGGGTTCGCGACTCATGACTTCGTCCCCTTCTTTGCGGCAGGTTGAATCGGCCGGTACCTGGTTTCGCCGGCCGGCAGGATGAAACGTTGCGCGATCTCGTCAAGCCATTCCTGGCTCCAAGTCAACGTGCCGGCCTTCAGATCGGCCACTACGCTGCGAACCCAGTCCAGTTCGACCACCAGTTGTGCGCGCATCAGTTCGCCTTCGAGCAGGAAAAGCCGCGGTACGTGTATCTCGGTGGCCTGGCGCGTGTTCTCGTCGAAGCGGATCAATTCCCGTTCGAGCGCGCCGATGCGGGTAACGAGTTGACGGCACACGTCATCGGGCGAGAGCAGCGGCAGGAAGGAGAGGGCGGCCGGAAAGGCCGGGAAATCGCGGGCCGGTTGCGCGAGCTGTTCGCGCAGCCACAGGCGGCCGGTGTCGCGGCCGGCTTCCGTAATTTCATAGACCGTGCGCTCCGGGAACGCGCCGTCGCGTTCCGTTTCGCGGATGGCGATCAGATCGCCGCGCAACAGACGATCGATCGTTTGATACAGGCTGTTGCGCTGACCGACGTTGATGACCTCGTCCTTGCCGCGTGCCTTTATGAGCTGCTGCATCCGGTATGGATGCATCGGCGCTTCAGTCAGCATGGCGAGGACGGCGAGGGCAAGCGGCGAGTGACGGACCATTGGCGGAGTCGGCATAAACTAGTCTTTGTGTGTCTAGTCATAATATAACTAGATTATTGAGATTGGCAAGCTTGGGATGCCGAAATCTCTGTGCCCGTAGCGGACTGCGCCGTTACGATGTGGTTCGCGCGAATGTGCTTAGGCACGGGCGCGAAGACCGTGATGGAACAAAGTGCATGATCGAGGAGCAGGCAATGAGCGGGACGAACGACCGGATTGAGTCAGCGGCGGCGGCTGCGGCGCCGAAGTTCTGGCGTGATGACGCGTTGCCGTTCATCGAGGCGCGTTCCATCGAAGACGGCCGCGAAGTCTGCTACGCCAAACACTCGCACGAGACGTTCTCGATCGGCGCGGTGACCGACGGCCATAGCGTGTATGTGAATCGCCACGCGAGCGAATGGATCGGCGCCGGCGCGGTGGTGATGATGAATCCGGACGACGTGCACGCGTGTAACCCGGTTGCCGACGAGCGCTGGTCGTATCGGATGCTGCACGTCGAGGTCAATTGGCTCACGGAGTTGCAACACGATCTGGGTTTCAGCGACAACCACGCGTTTCGCGCTTTCTCGCAGACCATGACGACGGACCCGGCACTATTCGATGGTTTGAACCGTCTATACGCGATCCTCGTGGAGGACGATAGCGAACTTATGCGCAAGGAAAGCGCCGCCGTTACCTTCTTCTCCGAAGTGCAACAGAAGTTGAATCCGGCTCCCTTGCCGGATGACGACGCGAGCGGTCAACTCGCGCGAACTGCGGAATTCATCGCCGAAAACTGCACGCGTGCGCTGAAGCTGGAGGATGTCTGCAACGCGGCCGGGCTTTCCGCCTCGCACCTGATCCGCGCGTTCAAGCAGCGCTATGGCATGACACCGCATGCATATCTGATCAACCGGCGCATCCAGTACAGCCGGGCGCAACTGCGGCGCGGTTATCCGATTGCGGACGTGGCGCTCGATGCGGGCTTTGCCGATCAGGCGCATCTGCAACGGACCTTCAAGCGGCTGGTTGCTGCGACGCCGGGGCAGTATCGCAGTTGAAGGGCGGTTCGTGTCACGCGATCAGCAGATACATCGCGCTAGCCGCGAGCAGCGTCGCCATCGCGCGATTGAACAACCTCACGCGCTTCGGCTTCTGCAGGTACCGGCGTAGAAAGGTGCCGGCATACGCCCAACTCGCAATCGACAGATAGCACACCACGAAATACACGACGGTGAATTGCCAGACGAGCCGGCCGTCGCCATCTGCCGCGTAGGCGCCCATGCCGGCTAGAGACGCGAGCCAGGCTTTCGGGTTGAGCCACTGCATTGCGGCGCCGTAGGCGAAGGATGGTCCGCGAGTGGGCTTGTCCGCGCCGAGCTTGCCGTCATCGACGGCAAGTTTGTAGGCCATGTAAAGCAGAAAGCCAATGCCCGCCCATTTGACGATGTCGATCAGATTGGGGAAATACGCGAGCAACTCATGCAGCCCCAGGCCGATGAGCAATAGCAGCAACGTGAACCCGACGGTGGCGCCGGTCACATGCCGCATGCTTGCATTGAAGCCATGTTGCGCGCCGGCGCTGAGCGCGACGACGTTGACCGGACCGGGAGAGATCGACGAGGCCAGCGCGAACGCGGCCATGGAGAGTAAGACGGTCATCTGATGCCTCGATACGTGAGTGCGCAGGATTTGCGACGCTCAACGGTATCGGGCAGTTGGGAGGGGTGTATTGAAGGAAATTGCTTTTAGTGGAGTTCCGCCGCAGCGCCGCAGCATTTCTTGAATTTCTTGCCGCTGCCGCAAGGACATGGGTCGTTGCGGCCGACCTTGGGTTCGGTACGCTGGATCGTGGCGGTGAGTTTCTGTTCGTGGACGGCTTGACGGTAGGGGAGCCAGAACCGATAGATCGCGGCGATGCTGGCGGGAATCTGTTTGGTGAGGGCTTCGCGCTGTTCGGGTGTGGCGATCAACGCCAATTCTTCAGGCGTCAGTCCGTCTGAACCCATCAAATGCAGCGGATTTAGCCATGCCTGGCCCTGCTCGCTATCGAACAGCACTTGCCAGTCTGCCCGAACCAGCGCGAGGCCCTGCATGAAGCCGAAAGCCCACGCTTCGCCGTCGATGTATTCGCGCTCGCTGTCGTCAACGCGGCTGAAGCCGAACACCGGCTCGAACTCGTCGGGGTCATCCTCCAGACTGATGACGATGCCGTTCATATTCCGCAAGATCAAACCGAGAATGTGCTGCGCCTGATCCATTGTTTCGAATGCAGGTGCGTCATCCTCGCTCGGCCCCCAGACTCCCGGCAGCCAGTAACTGGGCGGTACGGTAGTCGGCCCGATGGCGAGTGCGGTCAGGTATCCGTCGAGCCCTTCGATCGTTAACGTTTCCTCCGACGTCAGATCGGAGACCAGAAATTCATCGAGTTCGTCGAATTCTTTTTCGGAAAGCGGGACACCGAGATCGCCCGGCTTTAGCTTGGACTTGGACATAGCGATGAGGCTCCGCAACTACGAATCGTGGGTCCCGATGGCATGGCGGGGAATGGGGGCGGCATTTCGATACCGCGCTGGGTGTGCAGGTGAGCTTATTTTACGGTACCTGCGCCGACGGATTTCGGCGCGCCCGATAGGGTAGGGGCCGCGCTCGCTGATGTACGCCGTCTCCGAGCTTCAGAAAAGATTGATGAAATGCTTGGTCTGGATTCTCCGATTCCGGCGAAGGCCAGCTTTTGACGCCTGCACGTGCGGACTACAGACGAAAAAAAAGCACCGCGATCGCTCGCCAGTGCTTGATTTCCTACTGCCAAATTCGGTGGTGGGGCGTGAGTGACTCGAACACTCGACCTACGGATTAAGAGTCCCCTTCGACGCGTCACTTCACATAACTTTGTCTTAAAAATCAACTACTTGAAAATTGTCATCTCACAAGAAAGCGCGGTTACGTCACTACGCCGTTGAACCTTTGTTGAACCCGTTTTGCTGCCGGCCATGGATAATCCACCTGCGGTTTGCCGGCCGGATTGCCGTTGCCGGCTAAGCTAGGGCAATTGAGAGTTTTTGGCCCTGTCCATCGTGTGGTGAATTATCTTGATCTCTTGCAGCGATATGCAGTCGGCAACGATCTACGCCGACATATAGGTCAGCTAGCTGAGCTAACGTCAAGAGTGGTGTATGAGCCGCATCATTACGGTCGATTTCAAGCGGCGAGTTTCTGCTGGACTGGTCGATCGTCTTGCACCGGTTCGCCGTCCTCGAAGGGGGGCCTTCCAGCAATTGCTTGATCGTTTCCGGTCCGTTGATGCGGCGCCAAGTTTTCTCCGCCTCCTCAATCAGGTTGAATGCAAGACCAAGAAAGGTAGGCCGCGACACGCAGTTACGCATACGCGTCGTTCGATGACGTACCTTCGCGGATGTCGACTCGATCGCGTTGGTCGTCCGCAAATGCTGCCAGTCCTCAGCGGGGAGGTCGTAGAACGCCAACAGGCTCTCGCGATCCATTTTCAGCGTCTCGGTTGCCTTCGGATATTTCGCTGAATGGATCGACACGAAAGGGGCGAAAGCGGCGTACGCGTCGGCTCGTGTGGCAGCCATCCAGATCGTCTACATGTCCGCCTTTGCGCGTGCCCAGAAGCCCATTGCACTATCGCCGACGGCCAGTCGTGGACCCGCTTGCAAGCCCCGCGCTTCAGATCAAGCAGCGGCTCAAGCCATGATGCCTTTGTTTCCCGATACCCGTCACCGATTGCCCCGCGCTCTTTACGCCAATCCCCTCACGCCGATGATCACTAGCATGAATTGGTCATCGGAGTTCTCGCTGCGCAGCCCGGGGTGTATACCGTCGACCCGCCAATAGACGTAGTACGACTTCGACAGATCACGCCGGCTCCACGTGGCATGCTCCTCGGCCCTACGCCTTCAGCCGACTCACGACACTCCCCGACAAGCCCTTCGCGTCAGCAGCACACGCAGCGCTTCGCCCATATTGCCCGCCGAGCGGCCCTTAAGACACAGACACAGCCACGGCAGCGCCGCGCTAACACGGGGCGATTTCCTGACGTACGGCGGGACGATCTATGAATTGAACACGAGAGCTAACAAGCCCGACATCAGGATATATCGTTCGATAATGGCAATAGCTCCGATCAATAGCGGGCTAGAGTGCCAGGCCACCATAGGCGGTGGGATAGGGCTGACCGTTTTTGCTCGACGCGACCGTTCGGCGCCAACCCTCCCGGATACAACACCTTTGCGACGAAAGTTGTTTACACGATTGTAAAGGAAACATTACACTTCGCTTCTAAAAGTAAATGAGGATGCTTCTCATTTACTGGATTAAGACGATCCATTTCGCATCCGTGTGCCCCATGCAACGTGGGGATCATCCATCTTCAAGACCGCCACCATGCCCGCTCTGTTCAACACGCGGACGCGCCTGCTCGCGTCCGTCGGCGCCCTCTATTGCGCAAGTTTTCTCTCCCCCTCGCAAGCGTTCGCGCAGGCCGCGCCTGTGCAGGAGTCGGGCGATTCCTCGCCGCAAACATTGCCTGCCGTAACCGTGAATGCGACTGCGGTCCAATCGGATATGCAGGTTAAGGCGCTACCGTCTTATAAATTCACCGCGCCGTTGCTGGACACGCCACGTTCGATCACGGTCATCCCCGAAGAACTGATCAGGCAAACCAACGCAACAACCTTCGCGGACGCGCTCAAGACCGTTCCTGGTATCACCTTTCTGGGCGGCGATGCGGCGGCGAACCCGTCGGCAGATCGACCGGTGATCCGCGGCTTCGAATCGCGCAATTCGATCTTTGTGGATGGCATTCGGGACTCCGGCGTCCAGAATCGCGAGACCTTCGACATCGAGAACATCACGGTCATCAAGGGCCCGGATTCGGTTTATGCCGGCCGCGGCGCGGTGGGCGGTTCGATCGACATCGAAACCAAGATGCCGAAGAACGAGAACTTCATCACGGGCAGTGCCGGCATCGGTACTGACGCATATAAGCGCCTGACGCTCGACGTCAACCAGAAGTTCGCAGGCGATAACGCATTTCGTTTCAATGCGATGGGCTTCGATGCGAATCAGGCGGGGCGCAACAACGTCTACAGCAAGCGGTGGGGCGTCGCGCCGTCCGTCGCGTTCGGCCTGAACAGCCCGACGACGGTCACGCTCAGCTACTACGATGATTCTATGCCGACGCGGCGGCGCTCGATCGGCGCGCGTCGACCCATTGGCGAGCTTCGATCACCACAACTCTGTGGCCGCGTCAAAGCGGAGAAGCTGTCATTCGCTGACGTTCTGGGAATCCGCGGCGTCACCGCTCTTTCATCACGAACGCGGGGCGAGTTCCGCAAGCCAGCCTTGAGGCTGCTGGGGGGAATTGGCAGAGCCCGATTAGTCCCTGGAAAACGTAACTCGTACATTGCGGTCGCCGAGCGTTTGGGCAAGGCTAGTGGGATCGTCCACGCGACCAATGCGGGTGTACGAATAGGACGAGTCGAAGGTCTGATAAAAAACGACCAGGGTCCTTGACCCGTACAGCATCAGGTCGCCGTTACGAATCGTCCCTGGGCGGCTGGCGTTTATCGGCAACGATTTGGATACCTCGCCATGCTTCTCGTTGCCATTGAGTTCCGCCATATCCAGCGTCAGGGGTAGCAGCCCTGCGAGCGCGCGGGCGGCGGCGTTGTCAGCCAGCGTAATGGCGAAACGATGTTCGCCGATTGTCATCCACATACGTGATTCCTCCGGTTTCAGGGACGCCGCACTGGCATCCGCAGCAGTAACGGCGAGTGAGCCCGAAACCGACTGCTGGCCGGCTTCGCCGCTGCTGCTAAAAATGAATAACCCGAGCACCAGGCTCAGTCCACGCAGGCTCCACCCCTTTCGATTTCGTCGATGTTCGATCTTCATTGCATACTCAAGCGGTGTGGGACGTCAGCGAGCGTGAGGTCAGGAAGGTCAGGAAGGCCGCGAGCAGCAGCACGACGGCACTTGCCACGAAGGTACTCCGGTAGCCGCTGGTGTCGAACAGCAGACCGCCCACCGTCGAACCCAGGGCGATGGACAACTGGATTACGGCCACCATCAGCCCGCCGCCCGCTTCGGCGCTCTGCGGCATGGCTTCGGCGATCCAGCTCCACCAGCCGACGGGTGCTGCTGTCGCTATCAGACCCCACACGCCAAGCAACGCCCCAACGTCCGCGATCGAAGCTCCGAGGGGGATCAATGCCAGGGCGATCAGCGCCATCAGAACCGGAATGACGATCAGGGTCCTGTACAGACCGAGCTTGAGGACCGCCCCGATGAGCGCGGTGCCGATGAAGCCTGCCACCCCGATCACGAGCAGGATGAGCGACAGCGTGGACACGCCGACATGCGTCACCGTTTCAAGGAACGGCCGCACGTAGGTGAACAAGGCGAACTGCCCCATGAAGAAAGCGCCACAGGCGGCCATGCCGAGCGCGACGGAGCGGCTCCTGAGCAACCTGAACACGTTGGGGGAGCCGGCTGCGCGGGCCTCGGGCTGCATCGAAGGCAGGCTGACCCATTGCCAGACCAGCGTGACCGCCGCCACCGGCGCCAGACAGAAGAAGGCACCGCGCCAGCCCATGACCAAGCCCAGATAGCTGCCCAGCGGCGCGGCAATCACCGTGGCCAGCGCGTTGCCACCGTTGAAGATCGCCAGCGCGCGCGGCACCTGATGGGCTGGCACCAGCCGCATGGCCGTCGCGGCCGACATGGACCAGAAACCGCCGATGACCACGCCGATGAGCGCACGGCCTGCCATATACGCCGGATAGTTCGATGCCAGCGCGATCACGGCACCGGAGACGGCCATCAGTGCCGTCAATCCCAGCAGCAGGGTCTTCCGGTTCAGGCTGCCGGCCAGCGCGGAGATTGACAGGCTGGTCAGTACAGCGAACGCCCCGGAGATCGCAATGCCCTGCCCGGCCATTCCCTCGGTGACATGGAGGTCGTTCGCCATGGACGTCAGCAGGCTGACAGGCATGAACTCGGAAGCGATCAGCGCGAACACGCACAGCGACATCGCGAATACGCCGCTCCAACAGCCGGCCCGTTCGCTCGTCGTATCCGCGGAGAAGTTGCCTTGATCTCGGGCCTCACAGGGTCGTGCCGTCATGAAGTTACCGTCTGCGCCAGATGCCTGCTGAAGAAGGACGTGAGCTTGTCCCAGGGAATGAGGTCCACGCGGTCGTAGAGATCGACATGGCCGGCGCCCGCCACCCAGACCAGTTCCTTCGGCTCGGCGGCGCGCCGGTAGGCGTCCTCGCTGAACTCCCTGGAATGCGCCTGGTCACCGCTGATGAACAGCAGCGGGCGCGGCGAGATCGCCTCGATGTCGTTGAACGGGTAGAAGTTCATGAACTTCACGTTGCTGGTCAGCGTCGGACGCGTGGTGGTCTGCGGCGACACGCCCTTCGGCGTGAACTCGCCGCGCGGAGTGCGGTAGAAGTCGTAGAACTCGCGCTGCACGGGATCGGTATGGGCGTCCAGTTTCAGCACCGTCCCACCGGTGTACCGTGTCGTTCCGCCGGTGAACTCCACATACCGCTGCTGCGCTGCCTCCGCGATGATCTGCTTGCGCTGCTCGAGCGTCAGCGAGTGGTTCAGGGCGTCACGGTTGGCCGCCCCCATGTCGTACATGCTGACTGTTGCAATGGCTTTCATGCGCGGGTCGATCTTCGCCGCGCTGATGACGAAGCTGCCGCTGCCACAGATACCGAGAACGCCAATGCGCTCGCGATCCACGAACGGTTGCGTACCGAGGTAGTCCACCGCCGCGCTGAATGCCTCGGCATAGATGTCCGGTGCGACGGCGTTGCGCGGCTGGCCCTCGCTCTCTCCCCAGAACGACTGGTCGATCGCCAGGGTGACGAAGCCCTGTTCGGCCAGCTTTTGCGCGTACAGGTTCGAGCTTTGCTCCTTCACCGCGCCCATCGGATGGCCGACGATGATCGCGGGATGCCTGACGTTCCGGTCGAACCCGTTTGGAACAAACAGATTGCCTGCGACCTGCATCCTGTACTGGTTGTCGAAGGAGACTGTCTGCAAGGTCACCTTGTCGCTCCGGTAAAAATTGTCTGCGCCATTGGACATATCGGGGCTCGCTTTCGTATTTGCAGCAAAGGCGATGTTGCCAGTGATAGACAGAACGCTCAGTGCGGTGAGGGTGGTTCCAGCCACTTTCAGAAAGCCGCGTCGATCCGTTACCTGGCTGCGCGTGGGATCTGCAGCTTCTTTTTCCGCACAGTTGAATGGCTTGCTCATGTTCGGGGCGTTCACTTTCAGATAGATGCCGCATTGGCGGTCATATGCTGAATCTTCCTTCAGGACGGTGCGCCCGACTAGCTAATGAATTCTTAAAGAGGATATAAGATCGGCTAATTAATCACCTCTGAGGATGGCCCTCATGGTCAGACGTAACCTCAACGATCTCCTGTATTTCGTGACAGTGGCGCGGGAAGGCAGCTTCACGCGTGCCGCTGCTTTGCTGGGCGTGACCCAGTCGGCACTCAGTCAGGCCATCGCCGGCCTGGAGGCAAGGCTTGAGATCCGGCTGCTGACGCGAACCACCCGCAGTGTGTCGGCCACGGCTGCGGGCGAACGTCTGTTGAAGGCCATCGGCCATCGCTTCGAGGAAATCGAAGCCGAACTGGATGAGCTGACGCAGATGCGGAACAAGCCAGCCGGCACGGTGCGGATTACCTGCGGTGAGCATGTCCTGCGGACAACGTTGCTGCCCAAGCTCAAGCCGCTATTGCGCGACTATCCCGATATCAATGTCGAGTTCGATGTCAACTACGGGTTCAGGGACATCGTGGCCGATCGCTTCGACGCGGGTGTGCGCCTGGGGGACACCATCGACAAGGACATGATTGCGGTGCCCATCGGGCCGCCGGTGCGCATGGCTGTTGTGGCGTCGCCGGCATACTTCGCTGCCCGCCCGGTTCCCAAAACGCCGCGTGACCTGTTGAGCCACAATTGCATCAACCAGCGCATGCAGACGGCAGGTGGGTTGTACGTCTGGGATTTCGAGCGCCGGGGCAAGAGGCAGAATGTGCGGGTCAACGGACAGCTCATCTTTAACACGTCGCCCGGCATGGTGGACGCCGCGTTGGCGGGATTGGGCATCGCCTTCCTCCCCGAGGATGAATTCGCGCCGCACATCAAGGAAGGCCGTCTGGTGCGCGTCCTGAACGAGTGGTGCGCTTCCTTTCCCGGCTATTACCTGTATTACCCAAGCCGGCGTCAGCCTTCTCCGGCGTTTTCGCTGGTTGCCAACGCGCTGCGTGTGACGGGTACCACGGCTCCCGGACAATGACGAATCCATGAGCATCGGGTCAGCAGATAGCCGAATCAGGCGTCGGTCGTCAATTCTTCAGTTGATGTGGAGAAAAAAGGGCTCCAATGCGCGCACCGGAGCCCTCAAAACACACATCGCGGCGCGGGAAATGCCTGCCGCTCAATAACTTTATTGGGTTGCTCCAGGTGAGGCAATGATCGACGCAGTTGCCCTGGCAACTGTTGGTTGCCACTCGGGTGCACGTCGTAAGGAGTCCCCAGCTGATTATCGAATGATGAATGGCTTACGACGCAGCTCGTGCGCTATTTTGAGGCTCTTTCATCGTTTTCATACTCAGCCCTGCGGTACGGATCCCGGATCCCAGACTTTACCCGCGCTTTCGAAGGCCACGCCCGTCATAGCAACGCCGGTCGTTCGTGGACGACAGCTACACAATTCCGCTCCCTCTTGATCTTGAGCGCCATAAGCCTGCCCACGAACAGTTTCGGCCGCGCGTCAGGTCGCTGCGTCCATGATGGAGGGCCGCCTCCCGGACACAGCTTCAGAACCCCTCCTGGGGACAAATCTCTCCGGTAACTCGCGCGGACTGGTTGGCTCATGCCACTGGCCGTCGATCGACGTCAAGAGCGACCAGGGTGAGATCTGCGGCTGTACGTCGAATCTATGCACCAAACCAAAACCAACAAAACCAACAATCACAACATTCCCAACAAATTTTTCTTGACGCGGATTTTTGGCTTGCCTGTAATGGAATCGCCCTATCAATGCTGATGACGACGCCCCATTCCGCCATGAATCCGCAAGTAAACAAGAACTTAATGCCGACCGTCGCCGACGCGGCCGCATCGATACGATGCGGCGAACTGACGCCGGTTGAGCTCGTTCAGCGCTGTCTGGATTCGATCAAAACCCACAATCCAACATTGCATGCGTTCGGTGACGTCTATGCGGAAGAGGCGCTTCGCTACGCGGAAACCCTCACGCGCGAGGCTAAAGAGAACCGGACGCGTGGAGGCCTGCACGGCGTCCCGTTCGCAATCAAGGACCTGTTTGCCACCGCAGGGCTGCGCACTACGCGAGGCTCGTTGACCGCTATGAACTGGGTACCGCAGGAAGATGCTCCCGTTATCAGGCGGCTCAAGGAAGCGGGGGCAATCCTGCTCGGAAAAGCTGCGACGACCGAGTTTGGCTGGAGTGGGGCGAGCTATTCGCGGGTTTTTGGTAATGGCTGCAATCCGTGGGATGCGCGCCTCACAAGTGGGGGGTCGAGTTCCGGTTCGGCTATCTCGGTTGCTGCGCGCATGGTCCCTGCATCACTCGGCTCGGACGGAGGGGGATCGGTCAGAATCCCCAGCGCGTTTTGTGGCGTATTCGCGATGAAGGGGTCCCACGGTCGCATCCCAACGTGGCCCTGGTCGGCGACAGAAATGCTGAGCCACGCGGGTCCCATCACCCGGACCGTACGTGACAGCGCGCTGCTTTTTGACGTTCTTGCCGGGCCCGATTCGCGTGATCACCAGGCGTTGCCTGCAGCGACCGGATCGTATCTCGCACGCTGCGAAGAGCCGTTGAAGCGGGTACGCGTCGCGTTCTGTCCAACGCTATTTGGTGTCGATGTTGATCCGGAAATATCGCGTGTCGTCGGCGCAGCTGTTGAGCGAATTGCACGTGCGCTCCCGATCGACCTGGAAATGCCGGTGCTCGGCTGGCATGATCCGCTCCCCACGTTCGAAACGCTTTGGGTCGCCGGGCGCGGTATCGTGTATGGCCAGACCTTGAAAAACTGTGCGGACCAGCTCGACCCCGGGTTCGCCAGGCTGATAGGCCGGGCATCAGATTACAGTCTCGAGGACTATCTCACTGCAATCCAGCGGCGAGCGACGTTCGCCTGCCAGGTTCATGCGCTGTTCGACACGTACGATTTCCTGCTGACGCCAACGCTGCCAATCCTTCCGTTCGACGCGGATCTCATCGCTCCGCCTGAACTCGATACGCATGACAGTGCGTTGCCCTGGGCGTGTTGGACGCCCTTCACGTACCCGTTCAATCTATCCGGTAATCCGGCCGCGAGCCTGCCGTGCGGCTGGAGCGACACGGGTTTGCCAGTTGGATTGCAGGTCGTGGGTCCGCGTTTCGCAGACGCAGATGTGCTGCAGTTCTGCTCCGCCATCGAAGCAATCATGCCATGGGCGCATCGGCTACCCCCGATGCTCGGCGTCTGAGGCCCACCATGCTACGTTGCCAACGCTTCGTGGTTCACGATCGATCAGTGAGATGGGTCACTTCGGCGCCCGACGCCCGTGATGTGACGGTCGCGCATCGCGCACATCGTGATGGGCGTACCTCACGCAGGGCACGACGGTCTCGCTACACTGCTAGGACTCTAGTCACCGGGATCGACCACTTCATGCTCACTCAGCCACGTATTCAGGAAATCCTGCGCTTGCTGGACGCGCAGCAGCGCGTGAAAGCATCTGATCTGGCAGCACTTTTACTGGTTTCCGAAGAAACCATTCGACGGGATTTCAAATATCTTGAGTCGATCGGCAAACTCCGCCGGATTCACGGCGGCGCGATTGCGCCAAGGAGCAGCGAGGAGCAGCCGCTGCAGGTGCGCAGCCGACTTCAGACAAAGGCGAAGACCCAGATCGCCACGTGTGCGGCAGGATTTGTCCAGGAGGGTATGGCAATTTTTCTTGATACCGGCACGACGACATTTGCGATGGCGCAGGCGTTGACGAGATTCAGCCGGTTACGGATTGTCACGAACTCACTGGATATCGCACAACTCGTCGCGCAGCAAAGCGACAACCATGTGGTCGTCACGCCTGGTGATGTTCGCCGTAACGACAATGCGCTGATTGGTCCTCATACGCTCGAATTTTCCCGGCAGTTCCACTACGACATCGCGTTCATGGGAATCGGCGGCATCGACCTGGAACTCGGTTTCATGGATTACGAGGAACCCGAGGCAGTGTTGAGGCGGACGCTCGCCAGGCATTGCGTACGAAGCGTGATTCTCGCCGACTACGGCAAGTTTGGCCATCGCACGTTCATCAACACCCTGCCATTCAGCGCAGTCACGACTCTTGTCACGAATCTCCCGCCACCAGGAGACTATCGTCAACGTATGGAACAGGAACATGTCGACATACTCTATCCCTAGCTCTCCAATCGCAGTCAACTTGCCTGATGCCGATGCAATAAGTGAGTTCGATGCGCTGTTTCGAGCCACCTCGGCGATCGGCGTAACCAGCGCGGGAGGTCTGCATCGACTTGCCGCATCTGAGGAAGATGGCCGTGTACGCGACCTGCTGCGCGACTGGTTAGTCCGCCATGGCTTCCATGTGCAAGTCGATCGCGTCGGCAACCTGTTCGGTCTCGTCACGTTCGACCCGTCAGCGCCCTACGTGCTGTGCGGCTCGCATCTTGATAGTCAGCCGAGTGCGGGACGTTTCGACGGGGTCTACGGCGTGCTTGCCGGTGCAGTCGCAATTGCCGGCATTGCAAGACGGCTACGGGAACGTGGCGTTCGCCCTCCATGCAATCTCGCTGTCGTCGACTGGACAAACGAAGAAGGCGCCCGCTTCCAGCCCAGCCTGACGGGCAGCAGCGTATTCACTGGCGCGTTATCGGTTGACGACGCGCTCGCCTGTACCGATGCACAGGGCATCACGTTGTGCCAGGCGCTCGAGCGCATCGGCTACCTCGGCGAAGAGATGCTCGACATCCCGGTCGCCGCATACGTGGAAACGCATGTCGAGCAGGGCGAAAGACTCGAGCGGGAGCAGATCTCAATCGGCGTAGTGAGGGAAACCTGGGCGGCCCTAAAGCTGCGCGTGCGCTTTGACGGCGAACAAAGCCACACGGGTCCTACGCCGATGGACCAGCGGCGGGACGCGCTACGGGCCGCTGCACGCGCGATTTCGGCCGTGTACTCGGAAGTCGGGAAGCACGGCGACCAGATGCATGGTTCGGTGGGACGTCTCGACGTTTATCCAAATTCGCCAAACGTGGTGCCATCGAAGGCGACGCTCTACGTCGAATTCCGCTCCCTGTCCACAGATAGACTCGAGGACGTCGGCAAACGCTTTGCCCAGATACTCGACGACATCGCTGCGCAGACCGGCACGCATGTCGAAGTGGAGAGCCGTCAGCTACGCGCGCCGGTTGCGCTCGATAGCAGGTTGGCACAGTGCGCACACGACGTTTGCAGATCGCTCGGGCTGCGGTCCGTCGACAGCGTGACGGTCGCCGGGCACGACGCGATCAGTCTAAGTCGAACGGTTCCCTCCTGTCTGCTCTTCATACCGAGCCATCGCGGCATCGCTCATAACGAAGCTGAGTTCACGGAAGAGGCAGATCTGCACAATGGCCTGCGCGCGCTAAGTGCGCTGTTGGAAACGCTCTGCGTGACAACGCAGAACAGTCGGTGAGGGTTGGGAAATGAAAACCTCCTCCGAACAGGCACGCCTGATCGAGGCACTCGCCGATACGGACCTGACTGCGCTCGAGTATAGCTGCAGCGGACTTGGCGGTGTCGCGTCGCCGATGCGCCTCCGGACCGAATGGGCGGGATTTCTCGTTCAAACAGGCGACGGCGAGAAACGATACGCGAAAGTGCTGTACGACGATATGCGTCCGCTGATCGATGTGGAGCAGACCGTACTCGCCAGCCGGGCGGCAGCGTTGACCGGTGTCACGCCAGCTCTCTATCTGGCCGATGTCGAGCGCGGTGTGTTGCTATTCGATGCGCTCCCGGACGATGCGTGGCGGTGGGCACGGGTCGACGATCTCACTGCGCCTGACCGACTCGAGCGTTTGTGGGATCTCAAGCGCAAGGTTCATTGCGGACCGGATCCCGGATTTCACCGCTCGTTTGTGGCCGATATTGCCCGCCTGCGCGCACTGTGTGATCGCGACGCCGTCGTTCTGCCGTCAGGTCATGAATGGCTCGACGAGTGCGTCGAAATGGCATCGAGCGCGCTCGAAAGTGGACGCGACACCACCCCTGTCCCGCTACACGGTGACGGTGCAGCTTCAAACGTGATGGTTGGCCCTGACGATACGCTGGCCCTGGTCGACTTTGATCGAGGTGGAACGGGCGATGCCTGGTACGACGTCGCTGTCGTTCTGAATGAGCTTTACCAGTTTGAACCGCAATGGCGTGACGGAATCAGGTTTTGGAGTGGTCAGTGTGAAGAAGCCGACTACGCACGCTGCCGTCTCTATGCGTTTGTTGACGACTGGTACTGGACGTTGTGGGGACTATGGCTTGGCACGACGTCCTCGCGCCGCCTTGAGTTCACCAAGCTTTCTCAATGGACACTACAGCGCTGTCGGCAGACGATTCGGGACCCGCGTTTCGAGGGCTGGCTACGAGCATTCAAAGGATAGGTGAAATGAAAACTCCCGGAGATGCACAGACAACTGATGAATTCAACATCGAGTCCGTCATTCGCCGCGTGCCGGATTGGGCGGAGCGGGCGATCCGCTATTCGCCTGTCAGCGGTGGAATTTCCAACTCGAACTGGCGCGTGGAGGTTGCGAACGGACACGAGAAAACCACGTATTTCCTTAAGGTCCCTGGCATCGGGACGGAAATGTTCATCGATCGCCGCACCGCGCATGAGGCAAGTGTGCGCGCCGCTGAATGTGGTTACGGTGCTCCGGTCTTCTCATTTATGGAAGACTGCGGCGTCGAAATTTTCGAGTTCATGGAGGGATGGCACTCGTCTTCGAATCTCGACTTTCTGAATGGCACGGTACGGCACAACGCGTTACGGGCGCTGAAGGCGTTTAACGACCAGCCATTGCTAACGCAGACGAAAACCGTATTCAACATGATCGACGAGCATGAGGACCAGCGCGGCACACTACGCGCGGCGTGTCCGCTCGATCACGAATGGTTGTGCCGGCAATACGCACGCGCACGGCGGGCGCTCGAGGCATCCGGCGTCGATCTCGCGCCATGCATGAACGATACGCTCGCGGGCAACTTCATGCTCGATGCAGCACATCGAGTCATGCTCGTCGATTTCGAATACGCGTCGAATAACGACCGGTACTACGAGCTTGCGATGTGGTTCGGCGAGATGTTCTTCGATGAGCAGGTGGAGCTGGAACTGATCGAGGAATATTTTGGGCGCGTTGGACCCAGGGAAATTGCACGTGTACAGCTCTACAAAGCGCTGGCTGACCTTAAATGGTCGGCATGGGCGATGGTGCAGCGTTCAGTCTCCAGAATCGATTTTGATTTCTATAAGTACGGGATATGGAAGTACATGCGAGCTCGCACTGTCATGCAGGATATCAGATGGGAAAGCTGGCTAAGGCAGGTATGAGCTTCTCCTGCTGTTCGACGATGGTCAGATCGGCAGGCTGGTAGGTAACAGGATTTGAGGGTAGCAGGACGAAGTCATCACCGGCTAATTACAACTACTGTACTTAGTATTCCTGAATTTATGTGAAGAAAACCTTAACTTTAAGGAGCATCTGAAAGTGAATACGCCAATGCTGTCACCACCGCGGCGCCTGATCCGAGTCGTGTTTGGTATTTATTTCTTCCTGCTACTGCTGATGGCACTGTTTCCGCCGCTCTATCTCAGTGTCAGCGGTAGCACGCTTCTGGTGCTCGGTATACCGCTACCGATTTTTTACTGGATGGTCAATGTGGTTCTGGTCTTACTCGGCGTCTGGGTGCTGTACCTGGTTGAAGGGAAGGTCGGAGATTGCGTGAAAGAAGGAGAGCTGGCATGAACGCGTCGAATGGAGCCGTATTCATAACGTTTGGCACGATTGCCATTTTTCTCGTCGTGATGATCGCGATACTGTATGCGACCAACCGGAGGAGCACGAGTTTCGCGGACTACGCGGTCGGCGGACGTTCCTACGGTCCGTGGTACGTTGCAATGAGTTATACAAATTCCTGGTGGCCGGGGTCAACGTTCACTGCATTCTTTGCCTTGTCCGTCGGCGGCGTGCTCGGCTTCTATGGAATGGTGTACGCCACGCTCGGGGTTACGGTGATGTACCTCATGGCGAATCGCGCATGGTCGTGGGGGTCGCAGTACAACCTGACGACGCAACCAGATTTGCTCGGAATGCGCTACAACAGCCCGGTCGTCAAGCGGATTGCGTCGATCATCGGAATTATCTCCGTGTTTCCGTGGGTCGTGATGGGCATCCAGGCGCTCGGGACGTTGTTCCAGTTCGCCAGCTTCAGCCAGTGGTCCGTTACGACCTGTCTGATCGTGGGCGTTGCCGTTGTTCTCATCCGTCAATACTGGACGGTCAGCATGGGCATGCGCGGGCTCATCATGACCGATATGTTTCAAGGCATCGTCGCGTATGTGGTATGCGCGGTAGTCTGCATATTGCTGTTGATGGGCAACCACGCGCCCTTTTCGAACCTCTCCCAGCTTCCGGCCAGGATGCTCCTGATCCCGGGGGACGCTCGCACGGCATATGGTCCCTGGTACATGTTTAGCCTGATCTTCACAGGCGTGATCGGGTCGATGTGCTGGCCGATGAGCTTCCAGCGGATTTACACGGCGAGCGGTGTACGCGCAGTCAAGAAGGGCACGCTGTTGACGATGTTGCTGGTTGGCGGGTTCTATTGCATCCTGATGCTGTTTGCCGCGACGGCGAGCCACGATCCCAAGGTTGCAGCACATCCGCAGGACGGCTGGTTCGTCGCTCTCGCGGATATCGGCGGCCCGTGGCTGCTTGCGCTCGCAACCGTCATCGTACTCGCAGCCAGTATCGGACACGTGGACGGTTGCGTGCAGGTGTGCGGCACACAATTCGCAAATGACATTGCGACCTGGAATACTCCGCGCTCCGACCGGCAGCTCATGGTGCTGTCGAAGGCCGGAATGGTCGTATTCATTGTTGCTGCTGCCGTGATCGCGTACCTGACATTCGATTACAGTCGACTGCAATTGCTTGCGCAGATCTCGTATCAAGGGATTATCCAGCTGGCAGTGCCGCTTTTCTTCGGGATCTTTTCGAAGCGCGGAAACAAGCAGGGGGCGATTGCCGGCATGCTGGTCGGCATTGCGATCGCAATCGTACTGACGACCATTTATCCGGACGATATTCGGGCACTCGGCTCGCTGACAAGCGGGATCGTCGGGCTCGCCGCGAACTTTATCGTCTTCGTGATTTTTGCGCTCGCGATCAAACAGTCGCCAGAGGAAATTGCCCGGGTGGACCGCTTGTTCTCGAGACAGGTCACGACCGGCGCAAAGGGTCCTGCCTGCGCGCCTGCGCTGCACTGACCCACACCGGCAGTTCCGAATCCACTTCCGCTCGTCGCCGTTCGACAGATCGCCGGCGGAATGGAGCAACTTTTTCTGAATACTCAAGCGGGTCTGACAGGCGGACTCTCGTTCCCGTTCGTCTATCGAGCGCGTGAAACGTCATCCTGATCTCAGACCGCTTTTAAATGTGGAGCAATTAGTCATGGGTACCCGGTCAACCATTATGGACACGAATAGTTTCCGTCCTGAGAACGCGGCAACACTGGATGAATACACCCGCCAACTTACGCAGAAGCGGGAGCAACTGCTGGGGGGTTCCTATCGGTTGTTCTACAGAAAGCCCGTTCATCTCGTACGCGGCCAGCTGCAATATCTTTGGGACGTTCACGGCGATAAGTATCTGGACATGTATAACAACGTCGCCAGCATCGGTCATTGTCACCCGGCCGTCATAGCGTCGGTGCATGAGCAGATGAAGCAGCTGAATACGCATACCCGTTATCTGCACGAGCGAATCCTCGCCTACACGGAGGAACTGCTGACCACGATGCCCTCCGAAATCAGCAGGGCCATGTACATGTGTACGGGCTCAGAGGCAAACGACCTGGCGATGCGGGTTGCACGTGCCTATAGCGGCGGCACGGGAATCATTGTCAGCCGCGAGGCCTACCATGGCACCAGCTACCTGACCTCGGGCGCCTCGCCTGCGTTGGGCAGCGGCCAGCCGATTGACCCGACAACCCGCCTCATCCCAGCGCCGGACCGCTATCGCGTCGACACGCCCGATCTGGGCCTGTGGTTCGCGGCAGAGATGCAAAAGCAGATCGACGACATGGCTGCCCAGGGTATCAGGTTCGCCGGATTTATGGCGGATTCCATCTTTTCGTCGGATGGCGTTTTGCCAGGCCCTGCAGGTTACCTTCAGCCAGCGATTGACGTGGTACATCGCAACGGTGGTATTTTCATCGCGGACGAGGTTCAGCCCGGTTTCGCACGGACAGGCGACGCCTTCTGGGGCTTCGCACGCCATGGCGTCGTTCCCGACGTGGTGACGATGGGCAAGCCAATGGGAAACGGTATCCCCGTGTCCGCCCTGTTCGCGCGGGCGGAGGTGCTTGCCGCCTTTAGTGATGAGATTCCGTATTTCAACACTTTTGGTGGCAATCCGGTTTCCATGGCCGCGGCCCAGGCTGTGCTCAACGTCATTCGCGAGGAACGGCTTCAAGAGCACAGTCAACAGGTCGGCGCACGTCTGCTCGGCGAGTTTTCCCGTCTGGCCGAGCGCCACGAGTGCGTAGGGGACGTGAGGGGGGCGGGGTTGTTTATCGGTTTCGAACTGGTTACGGACCGGGAGAGTAAAACGCCGGACAAGGCTCGTGCGCTTGACGTCATCGAGAACCTGCGTGATCAACGCGTGCTTACCTCCGTGGCGGGCCCGCATGGAAATGTGCTCAAACTTCGGCCGCCGCTGGCCTTTCAGGCTCAGGATATCGACTGGGTTGTGAGCGCACTGGATCAGGCGCTCGTTGCTACGGAACGTAATGCATCATCCCGCGCGGTCAGGAGTCAGCTCAACTAACCCTGGCAGAGGCGGCTTCCTCGCAGTTGCCGGGTACGGCGATGCCGGAGCGGAGATTACTGCTTTGGCCCGATTGGGCAACGCCGGAAGGGTACCAAGCAAAGTTGCAGGCCGTAGGGGGCCGTCCGTGCCTCGATCACGCCAGTTCGCGGCTGTGGACAAGGAAGGGCGAGTTGCATTTTTCTGCGGACCCGCGATTCCCAACATCGCCACGGGTACCGTCGGCGACGCCTGCGTAGCCACCGGAAACTTCCTGGCCAATCACAACATCACCGATAGCATGATTGCCGAGTATGAGCGCGCCCCCGAACTGGAGTTCGGCGATCGGCTCATGAAAGCGCTCGACGCTGGTGTGAAGGCCGGCGGTGAAACCAAGCCGGTCATGTCGGCGGCGCTTCTGATTGCTGATCAGCAGAGTTGGCCGCTCGTCGATCTGCGCATCGACTTCCAGGAAAACCCCGAAGTCGCTCTGCGTGCCCTTTGGGACTTTTACAAGCCGCACCAGCAACGGTTCATCGATCAGGTCCTGCGTCCCTCGAGTCTGCAGTTGCTTACCGATTCCCCGATGAACGTTTGAGACCACTTGAGCGCCAGAAAAGGTGGACGGAACCCATCGTCCGGTTCCGTCAGGCCTGTGGTCTGAAAGCACTTTCTTTACCTTATCTACCGCCAGAGGAGTAGTCGCAATGCAAACGAAGCAAAGACTGACATCGACACAAAGGATGTTTAGCGCTACCGCCGCCGCATATTTCTTTTTGGCAGCCTCGGCTGCAGCCTTTCAGAGTGCTGCCATGGCGGCAGATGAGGTGACGGTCACGGTCGGCGTAGCGGCGCCACTGAGCGGAAATAACGCGGCCTACGGCAAGGATTTGTTAAACGGCGTGCAACTGGCCGTGGACAGTGCCAACGGAAAGAAGCTGACGATCGGTGGCAAATCCGCTCACTTCGTCGTCCTGGCGCAGGACGACCAGGCTGATCCCAAGACCGCTGTCGAAGTCGCGCAGCTGCTCGCGGACAAGAAGGTCGCGGTGGTGATTGGCCACGAAAATTCAGGAACGACGCTTCCGGCTTCCCGCATCTATGCCAACGCCGGAATTCCGATGATTACCCCATCCGCGACGAATCCGACCATTACCTCGCAGGGTTTCAGCAATGTTTTTAGCACCATCGCGACAGATGCCCAGAACGCCGGCAATGCTGGTAAATATGCGGTTGAAGTGACCAAGGCAAAGCGCATCGCAGTCTTGGACGACCGCACGGCGTTCGGTCAGGGTGAGGCAGATGAATTCGTGAAGGCTGTGAAGGCTGCCAATGGGAATGTCGTCGATCGCGAATTCACGACTGACAAGGCGGTTGAATTCAGCGCTCAACTCACACATATCAAGAGCACCAATGCCGATCTCGTATTTGTGGCGACGCTGAATCCGCAGGCGGCGATGATCGTCAAACGCATGAAGCAATTGGGAATCGCTGCCCAGTTTGTCGGCGGAGGTGGGGTCATGGAACCGACATTCCTTTCTCTGGCAGGGGGTTCCGCAGAGGGGGCCATGGCATGGGAGTATGGCGAACCGATCGCATCGCTTCCCGGTGGCGCGGCGTTCCAGTCGAACTACGAGAAGACTTTCCATACGCCGATGCTGACGTATGCTCCATTTGCCTACGACGCCACATGGGCAGCAATTCACGCCATGCAGGCGGCAAACTCGCCAGACCCGACTCAATACCTGGCAAAACTGCATTCGCAAGCGGTCGACGGCATTACCGGTCCGATTGCGTTTAGCGACACCGGCGCGTTGAAGGATCCGTCGAGTACGCTCTACGAAGTAAAGAACGGAAAGTGGACGCCAATCACCACCAAACATTGATCGGTGGGTGAATGTCGACCGGGCTGCCGTTTCCGGCAGCGACGTTCTGGGCTGAGCAAACGCGGCCTGCGACGGGCGCCAGCGGAATCCCTCGTCTACTGGCGCTTGTCGCGTGACGCCTGCTCAAGCACGACGCTTTGTCCGGTCGGGATCAGCCGATCGTGGCGACGCACAAAGTCACACTGAAGTGAAACGCAGCAGAGCCGGTGAGGCATGGGTCAGAAGGGGGCGCTTGTCGCTGCCAGAATGCGGACCGTATCCCTGATACTCATTCGGCAGATGGAGCGAGTGCAATCCCGATCACGTTTCACGCGTATCTATTCAGAACTACGCCGAAAATCATGTGCATCACACGCGACGGCGTCCTTGAGTTTTGCCGGGAAGATGCCTTCCTGTTCCTTTATTTTCAATGCGTCACGTTGCGCTTTGCCGACTAGTTAGGTCAAGTTTGCGAGGGCGTCCATACCAGCCGTAACTCTCAGTGAACAGGCAGCGCCTGCCGCAATCAATACGGCGTCGATGATATCTCGATCGGTCCATCCCTGGCCACGTAACCTCGCGAAGTCGTCGGCAACACTTCGCGCCTTCGATGTGCCCACGGCAACGGCAAATTGAAGCAGGGCATCGTCGCGTTCGGTGCGACTTTGTTGAGTGCCGTTGACGTCATCCGGATATTTTCTGGAGCCGAGGACCGCCTGCCTGATATCAAGTCTTAACTGGGTCGAGATGCCAGAGTTCTGACGCAGCAATTGTGCGGTCACTGCGTTCAACCATGCCATCGTAGCGTCAAGGGGACTGGTGATGCCCGGCCAGTCACTGGGCAGGCCGTCCAGTCTCTGGGTTGGATGGCTACCTGTGGCATTGATCAATGATTCAACGTCTTTGCGAACTTGTAGATAGCCAAATTGCGCAAGACTTTTTCCTGCGATAACGTGCATCGCGTCCGGCGATATGGCGCCAAGTCCGTCAATGACCCGGTTCATAAATGCGGTGAAGGCCGTCACCCGAACGACGTCTTCGCGAGCCGAAGCGGGATGGTTCGATAGCACAGGAGCAGTCAAGGACATGGAGTCGCGCTCAAGTGCGTGAAGAGACGATGCAAAAGCAAGCCGCTCACGCGTTTCGGCGGGAAGATCTGCAGCGCCGATACGATCCCTCGGAACGCTGAATACGGACTCCGGTATGCCCAGTCCGATTGCACAGTGTCGATGAGAGAATGCGCAAAAATGGCAGCCGTCGAGTCCCGACGTGTAGGAATAAATCAGTTCGCGCTCCCCCGGGGACAGAGAGGACGGCCCTCTCATCAGGTGCTGAAAGCAGTCAATGATCGGCAGGGCGAGATCGGGAATTTTCAGGAAAATCTGACGGAGATTTAATTGATCGCCCAACTTCATGTCGTTCATTCCTTCTCCATGGATATGTTGATCGAGATGAGTGCGCAAGGCCAAAACTCATACGACAGCAGAGGGCATTGTTGAACGACAGTCGGTCGCGGCTTCAGCCGTTCATCTGCCGTGAAGCATGGACGCGATCGCAGTGCCCTGCCGGAGCCTTGTCGATGAGAGGCAACAGATGTCGCGAACTCATCACTTTATAGCCGTCCGGTTTTCAGTCGGGTTGCAGGAATAGGGACCACGATCTAGGCAAAGCGACTTTTGCGGTAGCTATTTGCACGAGACAGGCGATTTCATCTGCTGCCGCAGGAGGGTGAGTACTGACCAGCGTACTGTTGCCGGGGGGGCGGGTTGGGCGATGGAAGTGGACGGGTGTCCCTGAAATTTGCGGGATCCTTTGTGGTCGCATATTGATATCGATGCCGCGGTGCGGTTCCGATTCCTGTTTGGGGCGGAAATGGCCTTTTCATGCTCCCGTATCTTCATGGGAGCGCCGGGATTCGTTGATTACACGGCGTATCGGTCGATTTGTCAGGCCGCTTACCGGTTGCATGCCTCGAGCAACAACGCGTTGCGCCGGTCGGGCACCCATGTTCCGTCGTCGTGCGGCTTGCTCCTTTGCCGCTAGCGAAGGGAACAACCTCAAAACGCAGGGGCAGTTCCGCACGGTCAGCCAGTCCCTCCATGCGGACGACGAGGTTTGAATCAGATTTCTCCCGATCTTCTGTCCGGCGCTGCCCCGGCTGGCGTGACCCTGCGTAGTTCAGGCCGCTCTGCCGAGCCAACCCGGTGCAACGCTGCGTGCGCGAGAGCGAGCCGGTCCGTGTCGGCTGGCGCACCGCGGTGCCAGTGCCTGGCAAGCTACAGAGAATGTTGCCGGGCAATGGCCGATCACCTGGCCCGTACATAGGGATCTTCCCAGTACCGTCGCGGAATTTAGCAATTTACATTACACGCATATTGTAAATGAGGGGTCGCGAATGACTAAACTTCCCGTGCCGGTGGATATAGATAACGAATCGGGAGCCTGGATGTCGGAGGGGCAACCGATGATTCTGATCCCCAGGCGTTTCTGGGTGTTTGTTCAGAAACAGGCCGAGGAGCAGTTTGGCCTCGTCGCGACGGCCGAGCTCTTCAACCACGCAACCCGGAAGGGCACGCGCGTCTGGTGCGAGCAGGAAGAGCTTCGGTCAGGGGCATGTCGGGAAGAAGTGCTGAAACGATATTTCGACAGGGTTTCGGCCCGGGGTATGGGGCGATTCGCCATCAAGTCCATCGACGTCGATACGGGCCACCTTGCCGTTGAACTTCACAATTCGATCTACGTTGCCGAGTACGGCAACGTAGGAAGGTGTGTTTGCTATCCGTTTGCCTCCGCAGTGGCGGGTGCGGTGGAGTATCTGGCGGGCGGGTCTACCCTTTCGGGTGCGCAGATATCGGGCCAGGAAGTATGCTGCGAAGCGAATGGACATAGCCATTGTTTATTCGAAGCAGGGCCAGGAAAAAATTTGGAACATTCAATCGGCTAACTGCCGCTCGTGTCCAGCTTGTCTCCATTTTTAACTTAGGAGTACGATGTGTCTAACTTGGATAAGGGGTCTAAAATTGTTCGGGAAAGTATCGTTTGCGACATGACTTTCCCATTTTTTGCTCCAGGAGACCCCGTCAGGCGACTTGCGCTCCCGGGACTTCTCCGCAATGCAGGCCTTACCTACGTATCCTTCACGGTAGTGGATGACGAACCTGATGTTGCGAAGGCGTTCACGGCTCTCGCTGAATGCAGGCGATTCTTCCAGAATCAGGCCGACGTGTGCGTGCTGGTCGAAACTGCGGAAGATATTGTCCTCGCCAAACGCGCGGGAAAATTGGGAGTCGGCTTTCATTTCCAAGGTACGTTGCCAATAGGTCGCAACCTGGATCTTATCGAAGCCTATTACAAACTGGGCATTCGTCACATGCTGCTGGCATATAACCAGAAAAACTTCGTTGCGGACGGCTGTCACGAGATGGGTCAAGGTGGCCTGAGCCGTTTTGGTCGAATGGTTATCGACGAAATGAATCGGGTTGGCATGTTCGTCGACGTCGCGCATACGGGTTACCAGGCAAGCATGGAAGCGATCGAACATTCGAATCGTCCCGTGATATGCAGTCACGGAAATATCTGGGAATTGCACAATCATCCGCGTTGCTATCGCGACGATCAGATCAGGGCGATCGCACGGAGCGGTGGCGTCTTCGGCCTTACCGGGATGAGCATTTTCACGGGCGATGATGAGGCAAGTGCTGCCGGCTTCGCAAGGCAGATTGATTATGTTGTCCAGCTTGCGGGAATCGAGTCCGTTGGTTTCGGTCTGGACTATGTGTTCGACCTGCCTGCGATTACGGCGTTGGCAGCGAAGAACGCCACGCATTGGCCGAAGGATGGAGGTTATACACGGCAGGATATCAAACAGCTCGAGCCTACGTCATTGAATGACGTCGCTGATGAACTGCTGACGATGGGCTACTCTGATTCGGACCTACGTCTGGTGTTCGGAGGAAACTGGTTGCGACTGATGCGGACCGTATGGAAATAAATGTGTTTTGCCCGGGCTATGCGCCCTCGTCAGTATGACCGGTGGCAACTCGGCTAATTGACTCCGCAAGGGCGTTCAGCTGGTCGAGATTTTTGTCGGATGCGTCACCGAACCAGGCGAGGAAGGCTATACCACGCAGACTTGAGAAAACCAACCTCGCGAAGCCGGTTGGGTCAGGGATGCAGGCCTCCAGTTCGGGGAAGGAGAGCAGGAAGCGAGTGGTCATTTCCTTGTCCCACTCGAGCCGCACTTCATTTAGCCTCACGCGCAACGCTTCCGACGCATGCACCCCGAAGTGAAGATGCCACGAAGCGAGGTAACGCTCCGTTCCGTAGATTGACTGCCAGGCCCGCTCGACAAAAGCGTAAGCCCGTTGTCTGACAGGCAGAGTAACGCTGGGCCAAATGTCACCGTCTGGCTTCGACTCTTCGAAGATGAGGTCAATGATTCGGGTGATGAGAATATCCTTTGACCCGTAGTGATGCTGAAGTGCACCGGCTGATACTCCCGCCTCCCGTGCAATCTCCGTCATTGTGGCCTTCTGGAGACCATGTGCCTGGATGACGCGAAGTGCAGCATCCAGGATTTTCCGTTGCGTCTCCTCGCTGCGCGAGGCGTGAGAGCGACGAACGTGCGCAAGTGACGGTCGACTATTTTGCTGCTCGCGGGTAGACATTTACAGTGATACCTGAAGAGGACGGTGCCTGAGTGATTTTATCAGGCATCGCGATGCTACAACGCCTTCTTACCAACAGCCCTTGATGGACGAGGGCGAACAAGGCAGTTGAATACTCTGAATGAGGACAGTCATGGCAGTTGTCGAGGCTAATCGCATATCACCGAAGAACAGTACAACCCGCGCGGTCCTGGCAACTGTCATCGGTAACGCACTTGAATGGTACGACTTCATCATCTACGGCTTCTTCGCGCTGGCGATCTCATCGCACTTCTTCGGAGGCAGTCCTGATGAGACGTTGCTTGCGACCTACGCGACGTTTGCCCTGTCGTTTATCGTTCGCCCGATCGGTGGAATCTTGCTTGGGATGCTCGGTGACCGCGTGGGCCGGCGCTTCACCATGCTGTTGATCATGGCGTCGATGACCATGTCCATGCTCTTGATGGTAGCGACACCGACGTATAAAGCAATAGGCTTTGTAGCTACGCTAGTCGTCATCGTCGCGCGACTGCTTCAATCAGTTTCTGCGGGAGGGGAATTCTCGAGCGCCGCGACATATCTCCTGGAATCTGTCCCGGCTGAGAGACGGGGTTTTTTCAGCGGCCTGTACAGTGCTGGCACCCAGATCGCGACAATCCTTGCAGCACTGTCGGGGCTGTTTATCTCCTACGTCCTGTCGGACGCATCGCGAGACTCCTGGGGGTGGCGTATTCCTTTCGCAGTCGGATTATTGATCGCCCCGGTTGGGCTCTATATCCGACGCCATCTTCCGGAGACGGAGGCCTTCTCGAAATCACAAGCCTCCCGGGTCAAAGGCGGCTTCAAGACGCTGTTTGAGCGGCCGGGGACATTGGTGTTGGCGCTCCTTCTCGCGGGGGCGATCAACTCGGGTGCATATATCCTGCTGGCCTACGCACCGACTTATGTTGTGAAGGTACTGGATCTACCGATGTATGTCTCCTTTTCAGCCCTTCTCGTGAGTGGTGGCATAGGGGCAATTGCGACACCGCTGTTTGGTGCACTTGCTGACCGGGTCGGGGCATACCGGCAATTGCTCGTTGCACTCTTCATCATGGTTGTTACGGTCGCTCCTCTCTATTCCTGGATGAACACCGAACCGACAATGACGAAGCTCTTACTATGTTCCGGCTTCTTCTCCATCATCTATGCTGCGAGTGTTGCAGTCGTTCCGAACGTGATGGCCTACCTGTTTCCCGCCGAATTACGGGCCGCCGGAATGGCACTTACATACAATGTAAGTGCCGCAATCTTCGGCGGGGCCTCCCTGTATTTTGTGACTCTCCTTATCGGAGTTTTCCGTACACCGCTTGTTCCGGCCTTCTATGTGCTAACGGTTTTCGCTTCAACATTCCTTGCAGTGCTTATTGGCCACAGTCGCATTGGCCGGTTCCGCGCGTAAGCCGAGGCGGTACTAAGAACCCTTAAAAAAATGAAGGAAGGGGCTGTTTGGGTCTACCCACCTGGACAGGAAGAAATCTGCGCAAAATACCCGCTCCCGCCTGTTGACTCGTACCAGCCCGTAAGTTTTCATCGTCGCGCCTGATCCGCTGCCCGTTGCCCAAACACCGGATTGACAAAGCGTTCGGCAGGGACTTCAAACCAATGATTTGATGAACTTTCGATTCGCCCGTTATCATTCTTCGTTCGAACGCACTCGGAATAAAAGAAGAACATGGGCAAGAACAAATACATCCGCTTCAAATGGCAGGTGGCACGAATCTGGTCCGTGCATCGCTGCAAGGTGCAGTTCAGTATCGCGCTCAGTTTTGTGATCGGAACGGCTCTTTGGGGCTTCGTCATCGGCGCCCCTTATCAGGGCGCAGCATTTGCGTGGGTTGCGCCCGCAATGACCCTGGGCAGTGTCCTCATATTCGGGAGCTTCGGCGCGTTCGTTGTCTCCGCATGGAGTGTTTTTCATTTTGGCCAACACGCGATGAGCATACAGTGTCGGGTCCATGGAGGAGGACGGCTTTCGATCCACTGGAGCCCGGGGCCGACCTGGTCATGCTCCGGGAGATCGCGGCCGCCGCGGATTCCGTATCGAGCGCTCTTTGAAGAGACCTCGACGTGGATCGCAGTGGCGCGTGACTACGGATTTTGCGAGATCGAACTTAACTCGCCGCTTTGCCTCAAGCAGCCCAAGAACGGCCCGATCATATTGCGCCCGGAATGGACACAGATTATGAATGCAATGGCTGTGCGCGTCGACGCAGTAGGTTTGCAATTCGTCGCTGTCGCGCCGATGGGGGCGTTCAACAGCTGGTTTTATGGATTTTGGTGGCCGGGCGTGCAGCGCCCCGAGTTCCCGGGGAAGCCAGGGCACCTGGCGACGGGCGGGTACACCCTCCTCGTCAATTGACAAGGGCGACGGGCTGACCAGGAAGAGGCAAGCGGTTAGGCGGGGACCTAGTCCTCCGTCGTCCCAAGAGGGCGGCGGGCTGGCCGCCGGTGGTGCGAGTAAATCGAAGTCCAACTGCTTGAGTGGAGTGAGGTCGCGTGCGCGTCTGGCTGCGGTCGCATCGACATGGTGTCGCCGCTTTTCGTCGGCCGTGAAGCGCCAGGAGGATGGCCTCGTCGTCGTGCGTCGGTCAAAGGGGGCATGCAGAAAGCGGACGGGTCGGGAGTCGCTCGTGTCGAAGTACGGCGGCTGTGTGAGGCCATGAGTCTCCTGAAGAGTATCCTCACCATCGCTGATGGCGGCACAGTCCTCGTGCCATCATGGGGGTTACCAGATTGCATGGTCGGGACTCCGGATTCATACCAAGGCGATCGCGTGTAGCGGGCTGATCGTGTTTGGCCCCAGCACTCGGCGGTCGAGCGGTCGCGCATTTCGCAGGCCTGCATTTTGGCAGATCGATCGGCGAATCCGGCAGGTCGCCTTCCCCCGAAATGGATTCGGATGCGATCTTAACGGCTACAGCGGATCAATCAGATAACTATGGGCGTCTGTACTATCCCTTCTCGTTGCGAAACAGCCGGCGTTCATCGATGATGAGGTTCGCCCGCGCGGACCTGCCCACTCTTGAGCCTGCACCTTGTCGCGCTCCTTCCCCTTGATGCGCTCAACAAAGCCGCTTGATGCTGTGAGGACCGGCCCGGACTCGCCGGGACAGCAGTCGCGCGCGACGAGCAACATGATCGCGACGACGGGCGTTCAGTGCGGTGACCTGACAGATACAGATTGGGCGCAAGGTTGATCGGGAGAAACCTCTGTAGCGGTCACACGCCGCGCCCGTAAGGTCGGGCGTGTGCAACCGTTCGCCAGGAGGAAAATCCTGGCGACATCCCAGGCAAGCTGCGTAGAACGGGCATGTGAATGTAACTGCGGCGACCCCGTAGGCTCCATTCGTCGTTCCCGGGTATCTGGTCTCGGCATTCAGCCTGTTCCGTACATAGCCGGCTCGCCTGCCACCATCCGCCTGCAACTATCCTTCATCGACCCTTCACCTTTCCCAGGTTCGGGGATGCGGATGATCGGCTCACCGATGTGGCGCTTCTTCATCGAATTCTCCTTGCCACTACGATAAGACGCACCTGCGTCATTACAGAATTCCTTCACAGATCTGGCGAAATCGCTATGGGGCTGCCGTGGCAGATAAGGGGGAGCCGTTTCGGCTTGGATATGTATAGACCACCTGACGTCTGTCAGAAACCGGTCAGCGAAGCGAGTGGAGGGGCGCGAGGAGAGGCGAGTATCGAGGCGGCAATTCGGCAGAGCACGCGCACAGGTCGTCACGGTAGGGCGGTCATAGGGAAGCGATCCTAAATTAAAGGAAAACGGTTCTATGGTTTTTGGATCGGTTGTCACGCGTGACGGCCGTTTCTAATCTGTTCTCCGACACCCACCTTGTTGCTGGCTGCCGCCCCTCCTGGACCTTCGCGGCATATGGCAACAGACGAAATAGAACGCATCAGCCTCCAAACTCTGCTTTGCCGACAACCTGAAGTACACGAACGAGCCAATAAGGGGAAGAGTCATGCGCAGTATAAGGGTAATCCTGAGTACGTTGATCACAACGGCGGCCGCACTTGTATGCCAGTCTGGCGCTCACGCACAAAGTAGCGTCGATCTGTACGGTGTACTGATGAGTGGTTTCATCTGGACCAACAACGTCGCTGGTGGCAAGAGTGTCAGCCCTGCCGAGGGGCCTAGTCGCTGGGGACTGAAGGGTAACGAGGACCTGGGTGGCGGGACGAAAGCGGTCTTTACCCTGGAAAGCGGTTTTGCGATGAGTAGCGGCCAGTCGTTTCAGGGCGGCCGCCTGTTCGGCCGCCAGGCTTTCGTTGGTCTGTCGAATGATGCGTTGGGAACGTTCACCCTTGGCCGTCAATACGATTTTGCCAACGACTGGCTCGCGCAGAGCAGCGCGGTCTATCGGTGGAACGGGTATTTCGCTCACCCGGGAGACAACGACAATTTCAATTGGCAATTCCGCGTAAACAACGCGGTGAAGTACCAAAGTCCCGTGGTAGGTGGACTGCAGATCGGCGCAATGTATAGCTTCGGTGGCGTAGCTGGCAGCTTCGGAAACGAGAGCGCGATGAGCTTCGGCGCGAAATACGAAAACGGACCCGCAAAGATCCAGGCCGCTTATTTCCATATGAACCATCCTGCGCTCGCGGCATCCGAGGGCAACTGGAATACGATGCTGTTCCCACAGATATCGGCTGCCTCACCAAATGAGGCAAACGCGCTGAACCCGCAGAGCATGGATATCTACGGCATTGGTGGAACGTACCAGATCGGGAAGACCACACTCGGGTTGCTATGGAGTCACAGCGACTACGACAAACTGGGTGATCAGGGTGATGGACTCGCTGACGCGGATGCGCGCTTCGACAACATCGAGGCGAACATCGCATACAACCTGACGCCGCAGGTCCAGTTTGTTGGCGCGTATGCGTACACAATTGGCAAGGTCCATCCGACGGACTTCGCGCCACAGTATCACCAGGTTGACGTCGGCGTAAATTACTTCGTGTCACACCGAACGATCCTTTACCTCGCCGGAATCTATCAACGTGCAGCGGGAGACGCGACATACGCGAATATCGAATGCGCGGGATCCTCGTGTGCAGCGAGCAGCTCCAGGAACCAGGTTTCGGCCCTGGCCGGTATTTTCCATATGTTCTAGAAAGAAGCTCCCTGAACCTGGTGCATTAGTGGCCTCGTGTGTCACCGGGTATATTCGCCAGCGTTTTTTAAGTAGCGACCGTACAAACGGGTTTTATTGAGCGATGAACGAGGTCGATACTTGTACTCCCGGACGCGAGTGGTACAGGTGAAAGCCCGGTGCCTGCATGTGATGCATGCGTTCGATGGACTGCCCGCATCAGATCGGAATGACTTTTGGGAATTGAGATGACCGCAAGCGGATTTTCGATGGACACATCTCTGGATGATCGACCGGCGATGGCGGCGGCAGCGCGCCAGGACGGCAATGGCCCCCGCGTGATTGTGATCGGTTCGGGAATTGCGGGGCTCACAGCTGCCTATCGGCTTGGGCAGGCGGGCATGCATGTAACGGTACTGGAGGCCGCGGAAACGGTTGGCGGTCGCATGGGAGACCGGCGCGAAGGCGATATCGTTTTCAACAGCGGCGCGCGCCTCGTCTACCCGTTCGGCGGTGCGTTCAATCGTCTGGTCGCCGACCTCGCACTTGGCGATGCGCTCGTTCCACTACGCCGTCTGAGCGCGCGCTGTGTGACAACGAAAGGGGACCATCTGATCGAGTTGATGCCGACTGTACGCTCGCTGGCGACGCCGGGGTTGCATCTAGGGGAGCGGGTCGCGATGGTGCGGCATGCGTTACGGATGCGTTCGCAGCGCGACCGCGTTGATCCGGACTGGGCGATCAGTGCGCTTGATGTCGACCCGGAGGCCGACCGGCTGAACCTCGCCGATTACATTCGCAGGGAGATCGGTCCAAATGCGATGTCATACCTGGTTGAACCGGTGTTTCGCGCGACGCGCAGCTTCAATCCTGATGCGTTATCAACCCTGTTCTACCGCACCACCGTGCCGCATCTGATCGGCGAGGATACGGTCCACACCCTTAAAGGTGGTATGGGACAGGTATGCCGGACACTTGCCGGGTTGCTGGACGTGCGGACCGGAACGCGGGTGACTTCCGTCGAGCACCAGCGCGATGGCGATGAGCTTCGTCTCAGGGTCACGCTTGCGAACGGCGACGCCTTGACTGCCGATCACGTGGTCTGCGCGGTCCAGGGCTCACTCGCGCGGGAATTGATCCGCACGCCACAGGCTATAGAGCGCCAGATGCTGGCCAATGTGCACTACAACGCCCTTGGTGTTGTCCACTATGGATTCGCAAAGTCCCTCCCAGCGCAGATGCAATTCGCTTCGCGCGATGTCGGAAGCCGTATCGCAACGTTTCAACAGACGCCGGCTGCGCCCGATCAAGGGCGCCCACTCACGCAGGTGTATTGCCAGCTGGCGCCAGAGGCAGTGGACGAAGCAATCAGGCGCGGCTGCACCGGCGAACTTGACGTGTTGCTGCGCGAAGAGTTACGTGCCCGCATTCCCGACTTCGACCGGCAGGTGGTCGCGGTCGTCAATCAGTGGATACCCCGGATGCTGCCTTTGTTCGCCCCGGGGTACGGGGGGCGCCTGCGCGCCTTCTGGCGTTGGCAGGAGGCGCCTGCGCAGGCCTCCGGGCGGCCTGTCGTGTATTGCGGGGACTGGACATCGCAGGCGCTGCTCACCGGCGCGTGTGCGAGCGGTGAGCGGGCTGCCAGAATTGTGCTGGCCCGGTCACAGGTAGTGTCCGGTCGCGCGCAAAGTTAGGCAAAGCGAACCAGGTTTTAGCGAAACGGCAAAAGCTGGCTGGCGAATAAATTCGTGTTGCCTGTCGGTGCTACAAATCGCCTATCCAATATCGTTACGGGATACACGCAATGAAGAAATCGACCGTTTCCGTTCTTCCGAAGTTTTTGTTGCGCCGCACATTGAGGAACATTCTCATGGTCGGCGTGGCGGCTGTCGCCGGATTGTTTACCGTGATGGCGCCGGTGAGTGCTCAGGGCAGCCAGCCCGTGACGATTGGTATTGCGAACCTGGGGCCGCATCCATCGCTCACAAGGACGATGGTCGGTTTCAAGGCCGAAATGGCGCGTGAAGGTTATGTCGAGGGAAAAAACGTTAACTACGTGTACAGCGACGCAAACTTTACGCAGGCGCTGATGCCCCAGATGTTTTCGCAGATTCTCTCAAAGGATCCGGCGCTGATCCTGACGCTGACAACTTCGGTTTCCGAGGTCGCACTCTCAGCGGTGGCCGATCATCATATCCCGCTCGTTTTCGCGGAGGTTACGGATCCAGTCGCGGCTGGCCTTACGCCAGGCTGGACTCACGGCAGCGATCGCTTTGCTGGTGCATCCGACCTGCAGGACTTCGACGCAGTGTTGGTCTTCGCGAAGAAGCTGCTGCCCGGCGTCAAATCATTCGGCGTACTTTATAACCCCGGAGAAGCTGATGATGTCGCCACGACGCGCGCCCTGCAGGAGGCAGCCAAGCGGGCAGGTCTTGAGTTTCGACCAGTCAGCGTTGACAGTGTCAACGACATCACGCAGCGCGCCCAGCTGCTGAACGGCATCGGCTTTATCTACATTACCGGATCGAATCTCGTGCAGTCAGCGATTCCGGCAGTGGCAGCAGCGATGCAGCGGATGAAAGTACCCGTCATCAGTTCGGAGACGGAATTGATCAAGAAGGACATGGCGGACGCGTCATACGCCGTTTCGTTCGAATCGGTCGGCGCAAACGCGGCACGCGTCGCGGTGCGTGCGCTGAAGGGGGAACCGACATCGACGCTGCCGGTGATGAAGCCTGCAAAATCGGACTATGTCACGTCGATCAGCCGTGGCCAGTTCGCCAAGCTTGGCCTGACCATTCCAAAATCGTTCGAGGGCTGCGGATGCCTGATCAATTGAAGGGGCGACGCTCCGCCCGGGTGACAATGATGCGTGAAAAGGACACCTCGCTCCTGTCTGTCGAGCGGGTCAGCAAGACGTTCCATGCCGGCACGGTCGACGAGCGGGTTGCGTTGACGGATGTGTCGCTCAAGCTACTGCCCGGAGATTTCGCGGTGGTAGTCGGGGGCAACGGCGCTGGCAAATCGACCTTCCTGAATATGCTCGCAGGCGAAGTTATCTCCGATACGGGTGTGATTTCGATCGACGGCCGTGTCATTACCACGTTGCCGACGCACCGGCGGGCGAAGTACATCTCGCGGGTGTTTCAGGACCCGTCGATTGGTACCGCAGCCGCGTTGAGCCTGGAGGAGAATCTCGCTGTCGCGAACCAGCGTGGACTGGCGCGTGGTTTCGGCCGTGGGCTCACGCATGCGCAAGCGGAGGCGTTCCGGGAGCGGATTGCGTCGTTCGGACTTGGCCTTGAGAAGCGCATGAAGGCGCAGGCGTCACTGCTGTCCGGTGGCCAGCGGCAGGCGCTCTCGCTGCTGATGGCGGTCCTGCAACGGCCAATGCTGCTTCTGCTGGACGAGCACACCGCCGCCCTCGACCCGCGTACGGCGGAGATCGTGATGCGGGTGACGGAGCAGGTCGTGCGCGAAGCGCAGCTGACAACGCTGATGGTCACGCACAACATGCATCACGCGATTGACTACGGCAATCGCCTGATCATGATGCGCGACGGTCGGATCGTCGGCGATCTGACCGGGGAGGCAAAGCGCGCGATGACGATGGAACGCCTGATGGCGACCTTCAACGATGAGCCGCCGATGGCGCAAACGGTGAACGCATGAATCTGATCAATGGATTTATCGGACTTTTCCCGGTCGGGATGATGCAGGGCTTGACCTACGCGCTGATCGCGCTCGCGATCATGATCCCGTTCCGGATTATCAACTTTGCGGACATGACGGCGGAGGGCTCGTTCCCGTTCGGCGCCTGCGTGTGCGCGAAGCTGCTGATGATGGGCTTCAATCCCGTGATTGGTCTGCTCGGCGGCACGCTCGCGGGATTCGCGGCCGGGCTGCTCACCGCCTATATTCACGAGAAGGCGAAGATCAATACGTTGCTGTGCGGCATTCTCGTACTCTCCATGCTGTACTCGGTGAACATCCGCGTGATGGGGCAGCCGAATTCGGCGCTGTTCGCGTATGCGAGCGTATTCTCATGGCTGCCGGCCGCAGGTGGCGGCTACCTGTCTCGCATCCTCATGCTTGGCGCGACGGATACCGTAATCGGTGCGGGCGTACTCTGGTTCCTCGGCACGCAGCACGGCATGGCGATGCGCGCGATCGGCTCGAGTCCGTCCATGGCCAAGGCGCAGGGCATCAACGTGAAGGTCTATACGCTGGTCGGTCTCGGTCTCGCGAATCTGTTCGCGGCGCTTGGTGGCGCGCTGCTCGCCCAGAACCAGGGCTTTGCCGACGTGAATATGGGCTTCGGCGTACTGGTCAACGGCCTCGCAGCGCTGCTGCTCGGCGAGGCGATCGTCGGCAACCGCTCGATGCTGCGTCAGGTGCTTGCGCCTGTCCTGGGATCGATCGTCTACTTCCAGATGATCTCGGTCGTACTCGTGATCGGCTTCCAGCCTTCGGACCTGAAGCTCGTTACATCGCTATTCGTTCTCGGCACGCTGCTGACGATGGCGCAGCGCAAGAAGCGCGGTGCAAACCGCCGGAAGGCTGCCACAGCGAAGATGCAGGCGGGCTGACGATACACGCAGTCTGGTTGTGCCTGACCGGGAAAGCCCGACGTTGCGCAGAAGCCGCAACGCCGGGCTTTTTGGCGTTGGCTGGCAACGCGATGGGGTGCCGGCCTGCCGTCCCGGGCGGACGGCAAGAGCGGCTAATACGCTGCGCCCAACCCCTGCCAGCGCCGCATGGCCGCCGGAGGCTCGACGTGCAACTGGTCGAGTACGCGCATGACCGTATAGTCGACCATCGCGTCAAGACTATCGGGCTTCGCGTAGAACGCGGGCAACGGCGGCATCACCGTCGCGCCCATTTCGGCCGCGAGTGTCATGTTGCGCAGATGCGCGAGCGTGAGCGGAGTTTCGCGCGCGAGCAGCACGAGCCTGCGGTTCTCTTTTAACGTGACGCTCGCGGCGCGGGAAATGAGGTTGTCGTCGAAGCCGTGCGCCACGGCCGCGAGCGTTTTCATGGAGCATGGTGCGATTACCATGCCGTCGTGCTGGAACGAGCCGCTGGCGATGCTCGCGCCCACTTCGTTCTGGTCGTAATAGACGCTCGCCGCATCGCGCAGCGCGTTGCGTTCAAGTCCGGTTTCGTCGAGTAGCGTCATCCAGCCCGCGCGCGACACGATGAGATGCGTCGTCACTGTGCAGTGGCGCAGCATCTCAAGCAGCCGCACGCCGTACACGGCGCCCGTCGCGCCCGTAATCGCGACCACGACGCGCTTTTTTTGCACGATGCCGGTCATGTCGCCGCCCGCGCGGAGAAATGCGGCAGGTAGTCGTCGAGCACGATCTGCCCGGCTCCGGGAATGGTCTTGCGTTCGAACTCCGCTTCGCGGCCCCACGGACGTGTGGCGTCGATCGCGAGACGGCCCCAATGGTCCTTGTGCGCATCGCGATAGAAGCCCGGCACGTCATGGATTACCATCGTGCGCGTATCGGCGCGTCCGCGCGTGAGAAACGCCCAGATCACGTCTTCCATGTTGTAGATGTCAACGTCCTTGTCCACGACAATGACGAGCTTGTTGTAGTCGAGGTGCGAGCCGAGCGCGGCCAGCAGCGCGTGCTGCGCGTGGCCTTCGTATTGCTTGTCGAGCTTGATGACTGTATTCATGACGGTGGGGCGGCAGCTCACGTCGAGTACACCACGCACCTGGCTCGAAATGGCCTTGTAGATACGCGCGGCGGTGGCGGCCTCGAGCGGGCGAAGATCCTCGTGCGATCCGCAGATCAGGCCTTGAAAGACTGCGCCCTCGCGCCAGCCGACGTGGGTGATTTCGAACACATGGTTGTCGCCCACTTCGACGTAGTAGCCCATGAATTCGCCGAATGGACCTTCGGGCCGGCGCATATTGGGCAAAATGCGCCCTTCGATCACAATCTCTGCTGAGACTGGCACGTCCAGATCGATCGTGCGCGCCGGGCGCATCGCGATCGGGCCGCCGCGCATGGCCGCCGCAAGCGCAAGCTCGTTGCCGTCGGGCGGCAGCGACACGCATGCGCTCATGAATATTTCCGGGTCGGCGCCGATCAGGATGGCTGCTTCGAGTGGTTCGTTACGCGCTTCGGCCTGCTGCTGGAAGCGCGCGAGATCGTGTGTACTGCCGAGCCGGATGCGCAGTTCGTCGTCTGAAATGACCATCGAGCGATGGAACGAGAGATTCGCACGCCCGCTGGCGGGGTCCTTCGCGAGAAACACGCCGGCTGTAATGTACGGCGCGCCATCCCGCGCGTGATAAGTGGGGATCGGCAGGTCGGAGAGCTTGCCCGTGACCCAGTCGGTAGGCGCCGCGACGCGCTCGGTCGGCGTCTCGAGCGTCGCAGCGAGAGAGATTTCGCGATCGAGCCGTGCGCAGAACGTTTCGTCGGCCTCACAACGGATGATCTCACGCAGTCGCTCGTGGTCTGTGTACAGATTCATCAACACGGGCAGAGAGCTGCCACGCACGTTTGTGAAGAGCACCGGCTTTGTCGTTTCGTCCTGCAGCCGCCGCGCGACCGCAGCAATCTCGTAGCGCGGATCGACCTCGCGCTTGACGGTCAGCAGTTCGCCACGCGAGCGCAGGCGGGAAAGATAGTGTCTCATCGTCTCACGATGTCCAATGAAAAAGGGCGGAATTTGGGTGCCGCGCCGTGCCAAGCCGGCGAGCGATGCTTGCGTTATACCCGTGCCGATGTGGCGAGACTTTGTCGATTGGGGCGGTGAATTAGGAAAAGCGGTTTTTTCATGTGAGTCCGCTGCCGGCTGCACGTTGCGTGCCGTCCGGGGGAGCGGATAATGCATGCTGGATGTTTGCCTCTTTCCGGAACCCAATATGCCGACTTCGCTATCCGGTCTGTTCCGCACCACGCTCGCCGGACCCGAGTCACGCCTCACGGAGGCATTTGACAATCTGCGTACCCGGCTCGACTGCGTCAGCGTGCCCGAGTTCGGACTATATGGGGCCTCGGTGCCGGTTCCGGGCGACGCGGAAGAGGGCGTGTGGCGTATGGCCAGCATTCGCGACGAGATCTTTCTGGTGATTTCCGACTGCAACTACGCGCACAGCCGCTCCGAGAGTGTTTTGCCGGAGTCGTTCGTGGAATTTCACTTTTCACTATCCGGCCCGGCAAGCGTCGATTTTTCTGATACCGGTACGCTGCAGGTGAATGCCCCCAACCTGCTCGTATGCCGGCAGGGTGCAGACGTGCGCTACACGGTCACCTGTGGGCCAGGCCCATGGCAATCGGTCGGACTCTACGTGACGCAGCGTTATTTCGACCGGTTGCTGGGTGCGGTTGGCAACGAGGCTGACCGCATTCGCGGCGAGCTCGCAGGGGTCGGATTTGACCAGATTTACAACCGGCAGATGCCGTTTAGCGTAGACGCCCTGAACATCGTCGAGCAACTGCTGGATTCCCGCTATCGCGGTGCGCGTCAGATGCTCTATCTGGAAGGCAAGTGTACGGAGATACTGTGCGCATGCATCGAGATGTGGCTCGCGCACGCGCGCGCCGACAACCCCGGCGAGACGCTATCAGCGCGCGACCTGCGGCTGATTGAGCAGGCGCGGGAGATGATCGTCGGCGACCTGCGTCTTGCGCCCACGATTCCCGAACTGGCGCGCGCGGTAGGGACCAATGCTTCGAAGCTCAAGCGTGGATTCAAGTTCCTCTATGGGATGACGATTTTCGAGTATGGTCATCGCTGCCGGATGGATCGTGCGCTTCGGCTTCTGGTAGGCGAACGGCAGCCGGTGGGACAGGTGGCATTGGCGGTCGGCTATCAGCATCAGACCAGCTTTACCGCGGCTTTCCGTGACTACTTTGGCTTCGCACCAAAGGACGCCCGCCGCCTGGCGAGTCCCGTCGTATCGGGGCCATCCCGCGTGGTTCAGCATGCCGACGAGCGATCTGCGATCGATGCTGCCAAGTCTGCGCCGTCGGATCAGACATGAAGCCATCACGCTTTTGCTATTTGCGTTACGCACTTTGATATAGGAAATCGGCTGTATTGCCGTAGCGCGCGTATTCCCTCCTTTTTCCCGTTGTTAGCATGAACCGACATCGCACAACGTCACGTGGCGGGCGCGTGGGCGGCCGACACATATGCAAAGGAAGGAAACTACGATGACCTCTATTGCAGTACGCAATCCTCGCACCGGCGAGTTCGACTACGAAATCAGGAGCATGGATGCCGCGGAGATTGGCGCGGCGGTCGCCGTCGCGCGCGCAGCGCAGCGCGCGTGGGAGGCCGGCGGGTTGCCGCACCGCATCGCGGCACTGCTGGAATGGGCCGCGCAGCTTGAGGCGCATGGCAACGACATCGTTACCGCACTGTCGATTGACACTGCGCGCCATCGCATCTCTGCCGAAGAACTGGGGGCTGTAATCCACTTTATCCATGGTTTCTGCGAGCATGCGCCGAACGTACTCGCGACGCCGTTTCGCAAGCTCGACGCGCATCCGGATATCGTGTTCAAGGTTACCTATCCCGCTTACCCCGTCGTTGGTGTGATCAGCCCGTGGAATTTTCCGCTGGTGCTGTCATTCATCGATGCGATTCCAGCGCTGGTGGCGGGCGCGTCCGTAGTGATCAAGCCGAGCGAAATCACGCCGCGCTTCATCGAGCCGCTGCGCCGCTCGATCGAAGCCGTGCCCGCGCTGCGCGGCGTGCTCACACTCGTGAGCGGCGGGGCGGAAACCGGGGCAGCACTTGTCGCACAGTCGGATGCGGTGGTGTTCACCGGCAGCGTTCCAACCGGGAAAAAGATCGCGAGCGTGGCGGCGCAGGCGTTTATCCCCGCTTTCCTCGAGCTCGGCGGCAAGGACGCTGCTGTGGTGCTCGCAGGAGCCGACGTGAAGCGCGCGGCCACCGCCATCCTGCGCAGTGCACTCTACAACTCCGGGCAGGTCTGCTACGCGATCGAGCGTGTCTATGCGGACGAATCGCTATACGACGCGCTCGTCGACGAACTCTGCACACAGGCCGGGAATTTGCGGCGTAGCCTGGTGATGGGCGACGGCGGCCACTATGGTCCGATGATCTTCGAGCGGCAGGCATCCATCATCGACGCGCAACTGCAGGATGCGCTCGACAAGGGGGCGTCGATCAAGCTCGGCGGCAAGAGCGAAACGGTGGATGGCGCCGTGTGGATCGATCCGACCATTGTCGCGAACGTCGATCACAGCATGAAGCTGATGACGGAAGAGACGTTCGGACCGATCGTACCCGTCATGCGCTTTTCCTGCGATGCGCAGGCCGAGCAGTTGATGAACGATTCGATCTACGGACTAAGCGGCGCGGTGTTCGGCCCCGACACGCATACCGCCGGAGATTTCGCGACGAAGATGGAGGCGGGCGGCGTCAGCATTAACGATACCGAGCTGCCGCGCGTGATGATGTTCGACGGCGAGAAGACCGCGTTCAAGCAATCGGGGATGGGTGGCTCACGGTATGGCGCGACGAGCATCATGCGCTACGTTCGCAAGCGTGCGCTACTTGCGAACGAAGGAGCGATTGCGGGTCTCGACAAGCTTGCGGAAACAGCTGGGTGAGGCGCTTCGTCACAGTTTTCCCAATCTTCGATGGCTACACGGTGCCCTGTTGTGAAGCGTAGCTGAGACATGGGGCAGGGGTGAGTTCGTTTGTTGCCGGAAGAATGCAGACCATATCCCGGAACCCGTCGACAGGTGAGGCGATCGCAGTCGCGATCGCGTACTACGCGCGTACAGATTCCGGGGTTCGTCCAAGCTCAGGTGTCGAGACGCACCGCATGGTGGCCACAATCGTGTCCTTGTTGACGTCCAGTCCTGCACGGTGGGGATGGAGGATGTCCGTGGAAACTCCTGCCGGACGATAGGTGGCAGGAGTCCTCGTTCTCGATTCGGGGAAGACCTCGCCCGTGGTCAAAATTCGGGGTGCACGCAGGACTGCGGGTCCAATCAGGCTACGGGCTCGGGGCACCAGGCAAGAACCGAACTCGATCACCGCCGCGTTTCCATACTACGCTTTGGCCACCTTAAACCGCTTTCATCCCCCGGGGGCCCGCCCGATGGCCAACTAGATCAGTCATGGCCCTGCGAGAACACATGAAACGGCAAAGCGTCATGCATCGTCGTATGAGTCTCAGCAGGCGCTGCGGAACCCTGTGTCACGCTCTTGGACACGTAACTCTGCTGGAGACCGTCTGCCGTTGAGACGTGTTTCAGTGTTAGAAGCGCACCGCCGAACACGAGCAAGCCAATAGCGCCTGCCGCAAGTTGGTTCTTTCCAGCCCAAGTCATGAAAGCGGGAGACCTTCGTGCGATTAAGACAAACGCAACGAGCAAACAAATCACAAAGATAATGGTCATTTCGCTCTTCCGAATTCTCACATAAGACCGTGTTCGCGAATCAGGGCAAGGGCATATACTTCGATACCCTCTGGGGTTCCGCCCTGTCTGAGCAAGCTGCGAACCGCCCCAGTTGCACCGTCCTCCTGGCGCAGCAGCGCGGCAACCGCGCAGAAATAGCCACCGCGAAAGCCCGTATCCGCTGCCGGCGTCGATATAGCAACGGCTTTGCGCGAGCACTCGACGCATCGAATCTCAACCGGCAACGCCATGAATTCAGCCAGCGGCACGAATTTCGCGTACGTGCCCGGGCGCGATGTATAACGGCAGCGCGACCGCCCCCCGCAGTCAGAGGCGAGATGCACGCGCTTCGTCTTCTTGACGGGCTTCAAAGGCAATCCATAGACACATCCGTTTTCCTAGGCACTTTCCCGCGGCGTGAGCGTGAACCGCAGATCGATGCAACTCCTCTCGGGAGGGTGTCCGTCCAGTATCTGCAACAACAGTCGCGCGGCCTCGAAGCCGATCTGGTAGCGTGGCGTCGTGACGGTCGTCAGCGACGGGGTCGACCATGCGGAAGGCGGCAGATCGTTGAATCCCGCGATCGCAATCCGGCCCGGTACAGAAATGCCGCGCCGCTGGCACTCGAAGAGTGCGCCGAGCGCGAGATCGTCGTTGCAGCAGAAAATTGCGTCGCATGCGGGAGCATGCGACAGCATCTGCGCGAGCAGCTTCGAGCCGAGCCCGACACTCGACGGTTCGTCAGTCAGTATCTCGACATCGGGGTCGAGACCCGCCTCGCGCAGCGCGCGGCGAAAGCCGGCACGACGCTGCATGGTGCGCGGGTCCAGCTGCGCCGCGACGAATCCCGGACACTGGTAGCCGCGTTCGAGCAGATACTTCGTGAGGGTGAAGCCCGCGCGCTGCTGCGAAAAACCCACCGACCATTCGCCGGGAGTGCGGCTCAGATCGTACATATGAACCACGGGCACACGTGCCGCAGCCAGGCGTTGGCGGATGGCTTCAGAGCCGTCGATGCCGGTGACGAGAAAGCCGTCGGGTGCGTGCGAGAGATAGGTCGAGACAAGTTCCGCCTGCTTCCCGGAAGAATAACCAGTATTGCCAATTAAAATCTGATAACCAGCCGGCCCCAGGCAATCCTGGATGCCGGCGAGCGTATCGACAAAAACCGTATTCGACAAGGATGGTACCAGCACGGCCACGACGTGTGAGCGCGACGTGGCGAGCGTGCGTGCCGCATGGTTGGGGACATAGCCGAGTTCAGTGACGGCCGCTTCCACACGGGCACGCGCTTCGGGCGACAACTGCGCCGGATCCTTCAGGGCACGCGATACTGTCATTGTGCTGACTTGTGCGAGATCCGCGACGTCGGCGATCGTCGCGCGTCCGCTTAGCCTGCGGCGCGTGGGTTCATGAGGTGTCGCGGTCGTGGCGTTGCCTGGGCTCGGATGGGTTCGGGGCTGTCTTGCCGCGCGAGTCGGTTTGTCTTTCATCACGCGAGTATCACCTCGCCTGTGCCGGATGGAAAGCCCAGGAAAGCGCGGGATTGGGGCAGGGTTCATCCCGATAGGGCGCCGTTGTCTGTTATCGCTAACATCCGCGTGGGGCAACATGAAAAACACGACAATGCAAGGAGACAAGCCAGATGCGAACCCAACGAGGCAACCTGCCCAAACCGGCCGGCCGGACCGCAAAGCTCACGGTCTACGCGCTCGGCGTCGCGGCGGTCCTTGCCTGCGGGGCGGCGCGCTCCGCGGAGGTCGAGGTGTTGCACTACTGGACGTCCGGTGGCGAAGCAAAATCGGCCCAGGTCCTCAAGCAGATGCTTGATGAAAAAGGCGATACCTGGAAGGATTTCGCCGTTGCCGGCGGTGGCGGAGGAAACGCGATGACCGCGCTCAAGACGCGCGTGATCGCAGGCAATCCGCCCGCTGCAGCCCAGATCAAGGGGCCCGCCATTCAGGAGTGGGGAGACGAAGGCGTGCTCGTGTCGATCAACGACGTGGCGAAGCGCGAAGGCTGGGACAAGCTGATTCCGCCGCAGATTTCGGGCATCATGAAGTACAAGGGACAATATGTAGCGGCGCCGGTCAACGTGCATCGTGTCAACAGGCTATGGATCAATGCGGACGCGCTGAAGAAGGTGAACGCGCAGCCGCCCGCCACGTGGGACGAGTTCTTCCGGACTGCCGAAGCACTGCAGAAAGCGGGCATCACGCCGGTCGCGATCGGTGGCCAGCAATGGCAGGACGCCGAAACCTTCGAGACCGTGGCGCTCGGTGTGGGCGGTGCGGCCTTTTACGAGAAGGCGTTCGTGCAACTCGATCAGTCGACCCTCAGGGGGCCGACCATGGTCAAGGCGCTCGAAACGTTCAAGAAAATCAAGGCCTATACCGACAAGGCTCAGACGGGGCGCGACTGGAATCTGGCGACCGGCATGGTGATCTCCGGTAAGGCGGCGATGCAGTTCATGGGGGACTGGGCCAAGGGCGAGTTCAGCGTAGCCGGGAAGGTGCCGGGCAAGGACTATCTGTGCGTACCAGCTCCCGGTTCGCAAAACGCCTATACGTTCAACGTCGACAGCTTCGCGTTCTTCAAGGTCAGGAGCGCGGATGTCGAGAAGGGGCAGAAGGATCTCGCGAGCCTGCTTCTTAGCCCGAAGTTCCAGGAGATATTCAACCTCAACAAGGGCTCGATTCCCGTGCGGCAAGGCATGGATCTGTCGAAGTTCGACACCTGTGCGCAGCGTTCCGCTGCCGATTTCACCAGCGCGCAGGCGAAGGGAACGCTGGTGCCGTCGTGGGCGCATGACATGGTCGATACGCCGGCGGTGGAAGGTGCCTTTTACGACGTGATCGGCAACTTCTGGAACGACGACAACGAAAGCGCGCAGCAAGCCGCGGACAAGCTCGCCGTTGCGGCAAAAACTCGCTGAAGTGGTGGCACTGAATGGCCTGGATGACGGCACATCGTTCCCGGGCTGTTCGACGGGCGGGCGTCCTCCAGGAAGCATTTCCGTGGCTGCGAGCATGCGCCGGCAAGCGTGCGCGAGCCCCTGAACAAACCGATATGCAATCCCGGGACCGTTCGGCTGATGATTTGCCTGGCAGGGGTTCCCAGATACGTGCGCGCGTCGAGCACCTGTTCGGGCGTCCTGATCTCGCCCGATTCGCCCGCGACGCCGTTGCGAAACCGACTCCTTGTCGACGCACACATGATCTGCGCGTGTTGCGCACCCCCAGCCCCTCGACGCCAACATCCAAGCCTGGTACAGGCTAAGTACATCCGAAGCAGTGCGCGCGCGGAATGCAGATGCGTGCGCCTTGAATCCGCGATGCAAGGCTACCGTTCGTGTAACCCGATGCGGCGAGCTCGCCGGAGATCGCTGCTTGGATGATGCGTCGACTGTATGCGAACTGGAAGTGCCCCTGCTGTTGAAGAAGGGGGTGTCGACCAGGTCGGGGTCGAGCGAACTTCAGATAAGCGCACGCACTATCGAAAATCACCTCCTGTCGATCTATCGAAAGGCCTGCGTAGCCATGGCGCTATTTCTTTCTCTTATCTAATCGATTAGACCGTGCAGGGCGCCTATGATGGCAGCGCAAAACAATGCCGCTTTCAGCTAGTGAAAAGCATGGCGGATGCCTGAGTCGTAAATTTGCCAGCCATGCGCCAAAGATCTGTGTCGCAGTGGCTTCAGGCAACTCGCCAAGTCAACCAGACCGGTCGTGAGGTCGGCTGGTTAGCGTGGAGTGCGCGAGCTCCAGAGCGCAGTTTCAAGTCCTTCGTGGGAGCCTCACTCCGCCATCCATGTCGGCAAACAGTGACACAAGGCCCTCAACGAACAGCGCAACCTTGCGGGACTTGTTGCGACTGACGGGATGGATGGCATAGAAGCTTGCAGGTTCGGGCTCGAAGGCGTCGAGCACCGTCACCAGTCGCCTCGCCGCGAGATGTTCCGAAACTTCCCACCAGGATTTCTGGACAAGCCCCAGACCAGCGACCGCCCAGGCAACCGGCAACGCGGAATTGGTCGATGCAAGTGAGCCCGTCACTCGTAGCTTCCTGGCTGCTGGACCCCGTCCAAAACGCCACTCCGCATGAAGATGGGATTGCGTGTTGAACACCAGGCAACGATGCGCTGCAAGTTCGTCAGGGTGGCGGGGCGTGCCGTGGTCATCCAGGTACGCCGGACTCGCAACGACCACGCGCCGGGTGTCGAACAGGTGATGCCCGATCAGGTTCGCGTCGATGGCGGGGCCGCCCCGGATCGCGATGTCGATGCCTTGCGCGACGATGTCAGCAAAGTGGTCATCCAGCGTCAGCTGGGTCGCCATATCGGGATAGCTCGCCGCAAACCGTCCGACGAACGGAGCAATCCAGCGGAGTCCTAGCGGGTTCGGTGCCGTGACGTGAAGTGTGCCTCGCACGGCAGTCGCGCTCTCGACAATTCGGCTTTCCAGCGTCCTCACGTCGTTGATGATGCGGCTGGCCTCCTGAAAGTAATCTTCGCCCGCCTCGGTCAACGATTGGCGGCGCGTGGTCCTTAGCAGCAGCGGCACCCCGAGACGCTTTTCCAGACCGGCCACACGATCGGCTACGACGGAGGATGCCAGGCTGAGGCTACGCGCTGCTGCAGAGAAACCGCCTTGCCGCACCACTTCGACGAAGATCTCCATTTCAGTGACAGCATGCATCGATTTAATGGACTTTCCGGAAGCTCTTTCCGGAATTACACCATTTATCGATATGCAAAGCGAGTGGAAGATTATTGCGATGCAGCATTGCGGCATGCCCTCTTCCTGCTTTCCATATCTTGTGAGTGCGCTGACATGAGTCATCTCAGAAAGCTCTATTCCACTGCCGCTTCGGCCGCGGTCCTGCTCGCGGCTGCGGGCCCTGCTGCACACGCGGCGGGCACCAACCTGGTCACGACGCAAAAGCTTCGCTGGCAAACAGCCGAGGTGCTCGCCAGCGAAGCAGTACGGGTGTGCGCCAGCCGTGGCTATTCGGTTACGGCGACCGTCTCGATCCTTCGGGCCACCAGCAAGCGGTCATCAAGGGCGATTCGGTGCCGCTGCAATCGCTTTCCGTGTCCTATCGCAAGGCCTATACGGCTTATGCCTATGGCCTGGCTTTCAACAAGGACTCCACCAGTGAGCTGATCGCGGCGAAGGTAGCCGGCCCGCTCGACGGCGGCGTGCTGGCAACGGAACCAGAAGTGATCTTCATCCCCGGCGGCGTGACCCTACGTACGGCTGATCGCACCGTGATTGGCGGTATCGGCGTGTCTGGTGCCCCGGGGGGCGACAAGGACGAAGCGTGCGCGCAGGCGGCAGTGGATAAATACAGGCAGGATTTCCATTGAAGCGCCGCACTTTCATCGCCGCCGCAGCTGGCACAGCGCTCGTACCGGTGTTGGACGCGACCGCTTTCGCTGGGACTGTCTCCGGCGACACAGCACCGGATGGTTCGTTCGAGATCGTCGCCGCGTTTCCTGGTCCGGGTCCATCCGGCATCGCTGTAACGCCCGAGGGGCGGGTGTTCGTGGGTTTCCCCCGGCACGCTGATAACCATCGCGAGGCGACGCTGGCGGAATTGAAGGGCAATGTGCTGGTTCCCTATCCCAACGCTGCCCTCAGCCTGCCCTCGGACAAGCCGCCCGAACAGCGCCTGATCTCGATTCACGGCATGACCACGGACAGTCGCGGCCGGCTATGGGCGATCGACGACGGCAAGCTCGCCGGACAACCGATTGCGCCGGGGGCGGCCAAAGTGATCGGCGTCGACCCACACTCGGATCGGTTGATCGCGAGCATCGTGCTGAAACCGCCGGCGATGCGCCCCGACAGCCACATGAACGACTTGCGCATCGATTTGACCCACGGCCCGCAGGGCGTCGCCTACATCGCCGATTCCTCGTTCGGCACATCGGGCGCACTGGTCGTGGTTGACATCGCGACCGAACGCCAACGCCGCGTGCTGACCAATCACCCGTCGACGCAACCGGAACAGGGATTCGTAGCCGTGCTCGAAGGGCGGCCTCTGCGTTACGACCCGGCGCATCCCGGTTTCCCGGTGGGGGGCGCGGACAGCGTCACGCTCAGTGCGGACAGTTCGCGACTCTACTACTCGCCGTTGACGAGCCGCAGGCTGTACAGCATCGCGACCGACCTGCTGGCCGATTTCGGTGCCACCGATGCGGCCCTTGCAGCCGGCGTGGTGGACCACGGTGAGAAGGTGATGACCGACGGCCTCGCGACCGATATGCAGGATCGTATCTATCTCACCGCCGGCGAACACGATGCCATCCTGCGTCGTTATCCGGACGGACGCCTCGACGTGGTCGCGCGAGATCCCCGCATCGTATGGCCGGACGGCATTTTCGCCACGGCCACCCACGTCTATTGCACGTTGGGCCAGTGGGACCGGCTCCCGGGATTCAACGGCGGCAAAGACCTTCGCGTGCCCCCGTACCTCCTGATTCGTGTGCCGATCGATCAGCCGTGTCCTCCTGTTGCCTAGTCCCAAAGAAGGCCTTTCATGCGTGACGAAACTTCTGCCGTTACTACGGCTGACTCGATGCTTGCCCCACAAGCGCAAGCCGATGCCCGGCGCGCTACCCGCGCGCTGGCCGCGCTGACAACAGCGGTATTCCTGACCTTCATGACGATTGGCCTGCCGTTGCCGGTTGTTCCTCTTTACGTCGGAAAAACACTGGGATTCGGCAATGTCCTGGTCGGTCTGTCGGTCGGCATCCAGTTTCTGGCCACCATCCTGACGCGAGGCGTAGCCGGTCGCCAGGTCGACCGCATGGGCGCGCGCCCTGTCATGCTGCGTGGCATGTTTTTCTGCGGGTGTTCGGGCCTTGCGCTGGTTCTCTCGGCACAACTTCCGGCTGCGGGCGTGGTCAGGTTGCTCGTGCTGATCGTCGGCCGACTCGTGCTGGGGTTTGGCGAAAGCCAGCTCATCGTAGGCATGTTTGGGTGGGGAATCGGCACGGTCGGACAGCCGCGTTCTGGCAAGGTACTGGCGTGGACCGGTATGGCGATGTATGGCGCGATCGCGCTGGCCGCGCCAATCGGTTACTGGCTCTATCACCGGGGCGGTATGACGTATGTGGGCACGGTGGTCGTCCACCTGCCCATGATCGCCGCCTTCTTTGCGTACCCCGTTGCAGGAGTGGCGCCCCTGAAAGGCGAGCACCAGCCATTCTGGAGTGTGATAGGCCTTATCTGGCAGCCTGGGCTGGCCGTGCTGCTACAGGGCGTTGGGTTTGCGGCGATCGGCGCTTTTGTCTCACTGGATTTTGCTGCCAGGGGATGGGCGGGAACGGGCCTCGCATTGAGCTGTTTCGGGGGTGCTTTTGTGTTGGTTCGTGTCCTGTGCGGTCACCTCCCGGATCGCTATGGTGGAATGCCCATTGCCATCGCATCCCTAGCCATTGAAATGGTAGGGCAAGCACTGCTCTTTCTCGCGCCAACCGCCCCGATGGCGCTTTTGGGCGCTGCCGTAACCGGCGCCGGCTGTTCGATGGCCTTTCCGTCCTTGGGCGTCGAAGTCGTCAAGCGCGTTGACGTCCATAGTCGTGCGACCGCATTGGGAGGATTCGCGGCATTCCAGGATCTGGCCTATGGCTTGACCGGCCCGGTGACAGGGGTGTTCGCCACAGCCTTCGGATTCCCCTCCGTGTTCGCGGTCGGTAGCGCCTGCGCGGCAGTTGGCCTGTTCGTGGTCGTGGCCATGGCGCGTGGCGCGCTCGGGTGGTCGGTTACCCGCGGAAAACCGACGGCCCTCTCGGCCCCCAACGAATAAAACGAGGAGCGCGAGATGATCGAAACGGCTATTCCGCAGCTTGCCTTGAATGACGGTATCCAGATTCCGGCGAACGGTTTCGGCACCTACAAACTGAATGGCCGCGAGAGCGTCAAGGCGATGGGAATCCCATGACCTGTCAGTCATCCTCGGCCGCAGTCTCGATCTCATCGGTATCTTCATGCTTCTGCCGATGCTTGCCGGTCAGGGTCTCGCTCGCCATGGAGAGATCCTGAGCGAAATCGGGGCGCTCGTCGATAGGGGTAAGCTCCGGCCGTTACTTGATCCGGCACGCTTCTCCCTGACGGATGTGAGTGCCGCCTATACCCACCTCGAAAAAGGCCATGCCATCGGCAAGGTCGTCATCGATATATGCCCCTGACGAGGAAAATCCAAAATCTCCGAAGAAATCGCCATCGTCGCCATAGCCCAGGCTAAGCCCGGCGCGGAGGCATAGGTCGAAGCAGCCATCACTGCCTGCGTGGCAGGAACGCACCTAGAGCCGGGATGCCGGCTCTAGGTCCGTGATCCAGCATGCGCCCGGGATAGGCGTGGTGGTGGCCTTCCGAGGCGGAAACTGCTGGACCAGCTCGGCGTAGCGCTCCAGCGGCGCGCGGTACAGCGCAGCAAACTGGCTGCGCGAGACGGAGGTGCGTTGCCAGATGTGTTCCGATGGGGCGCCTCTGACTCTTGACGGACTAGACACGATGCCGCAATTTAACCATAATGACCATATCAATCATATCGGTCATGGGTGCGCAATGATTACTGAAGTCAGTGCAGTGAACTTCCGGCAGAACTTGGGCGAGATGCTTAACCAGGTGCAGTACCGCAACGACAGCATCGTCATCAACAAAGACGGCAAGCCGGTCGCGGCTTTGGTCGACGCCGAGCTGTTTGCCCGCATCCGGCGCATGCAGGAACGCTTCGACGTCCTGAGCCGTCGGATCAACGATGCCTATGCCGGCGTACCGGCAGAGGAAGGCCTGGCCGAAATCGAGGCTGCCGTGGCCGCCGAGCGGAAGGCGCGCTGATGTCGGGATTGCGCGTCGTACTCGATACCAATGTGCTGGTATCGGGGCTGGCCTATCCGGGTAGTGTGCCGGGACGCATCGTTGCGGCTTGGCGGCAAGGTGGCCTGGAGGTGGCACTTTCGCATTACATACTGGATGAAATGGTACGTGTATTGCCGCGTTTGCCAAAAGTCCAGATGACTCCGGTGGAAATCCGCGATCTGGCGGACAGCTTCATGTTCCTGGCCGACATAGTCGAACCCGAAGCGAAGCAGGACGTGGCGCTGCGTGATCCCGCCGACCAGCCTGTGCTGATGACTCTGATTGCAGCAAAGGCGCAGTATCTGGTCACTGGAGACAAGGATCTGTTGGCCTTGTCGGACCGCTACGCGATCATTACGCCAGCAGAGTTCTGGCAGCGGCACGGAGTCTGATCGCATGGCGGTTAACGCACCGGGGCCGCAAATAGAGTTGGTGTCGTAGGAGCCGCCCGTGTTGAAGAAGTAGTTCGAGCCGATCCAGGTCAAATCATTCATCTGCGTGTCGGACAGCGTCGGCCGGTTCATGAAGAGCCTGGCGCGCGACGGCCCGTAGCAGTCGTGCGTGAAGTCCGCGAACTCCTGAGCCAGCACCACCGGATCGTTGATGCGGGCGGCATCCACGTCCATGCGGATTTGCCGGAGGTCCGTGCCACATGGAATCGCTGCGACTGCTGCGCTGGTAATGGCCTTCGAGATCGCGTGCATGAAGAACCACCAGACCGGCACCAGCGCGCTCTGATTATTGAGGGCGGTGTACGTCGTTCCCCAGCCAGTGTCTGCCGGCTTGGGAACGGTGGCTCGGGCGGAAACGTCTTGAGTGCCTTCAGATCGACCTGGCCAATTTGGCAGGCCAGTCCTTCGCGCAGCGGCGGCAACACCTGGCTACGTGGCCCGGCTTCGCCTTCCTCGTCGGCAGGTTCCGGGGCGGCCAGCACCAGGCGCCAGCCCGGCACGATAACCTGCTTGCGGCCTCCAGGCTCTGTCCGCCGAAGGGGAGCCGCGCCGTGGTGCGATCGAACTCGTGGTGGGGGAGGAACTGTGCCAGGCAATGCGCACGGATCAGCTTGTAGACGGCCAGTTCCTTCTCGCTCATGGCTGCGAGATTCGCAGGTTCGAGGGTCGGAATGATGCCGTGGTGCGCCGTGACCTTGCCGTCGTTCCCGGCACGCGAGCGCTGGGTGCAGTCGAGCTGGGCGACCAGTGGGGGCAGGGCCGGATCGGTCTTGACCAGGCTGTCGAGCACGGTCGGCACCTCGGCGAACATGCTTTCGGGCAGGTAGGCCCGAATCGGAGCGCGGGTACGTCGTCGCCTTGTGCGTCTCGTACGGGGCCTGCGCGATGTCGAGCGTTTCCTGCACGTCCAGGCCGAACTGCCGGGAGCAGACCTCTTGCAGCGTGCCCAAGTCGAACGGTAGCGGTGGACCTTCACGCACGCGCCCGGTCTCGACGCTGATCACCTGGGCGGAGTCAGCCGCGCGGATACGCTCGACTGCCTGCTGCACGACGGGCTGCTGCAAGCAGCGGCCGGCGCCGTCGGTACAGCCCTGCGGCGGTTGCCAGTGCGCGATGAAGGAAGCACCACCTGCGGACAGGGTGACCTCGATCGCCCAAAACGGAACGGAGACAAAACGCGCGATCTCGCGGTCGCGGTCGAGAATCGCGAGACCGCTGGATCTGCAGGTATGGACGCAGGTTATCCCTGTCTCCGGCGTCCGTGTTGGACATCCGTTTCGGTGCGTGCCAGTTCCTGGGCGAGAAAAGGCGCTGTCCGGCTATCCGGCACCTGTGCCACCTGAGGCGGGGTGCCGGCGGCCACCACGCGGCCCCCGGCATCGCCCGCGCCGGGTCCCACGTCGATCACCCAGTCGGCCTGTGCCACGGCCCGCATGTCGTGCTCGATCATCACCACGGTATTGCCGGCATCGACCAGGCGCTGCAACTGCACCAGCAGCCGGTCGGCATCCGACGCATGCAGCCCGGTGGTCGGCTCGTCGAGCACGTACAGGCTGCGTCCGCGCTGGCTGCGCTGAAGCTCGGTGGCCAGCTTGATGCGCTGCGCCTCGCCACCGGAAAGCTCAGTGGCCGGTTGTCCCAGGCGCAGATAGCCCAGTCCGATATCGCGCAGCAGTTGTAGTGGCCTTGCCACAGCGTCTTCACCCGCAAAGAATTCGCTGGCTTCGTCCACGGTCATCTGCAGTACCTCGGCGATGTTGCGGTCTTTCCAGAGAACCTTCAGCGTGGCCTCGTTGTAGCGTGCACCATGGCAGGTCGGGCACGGCGCGTACACGCTGGGCATGAACAGCAGCTCTACGCTGACGAAGCCTTCGCCCTCGCAGGTTTCGCAGCGCCCCTTGGCCACGTTGAACGAGAACCGGCCAGCGTCATAGCGGCGGCGGCGCGCATCGGGGGTGGCGGCGAACAGCTTGCGCACATGGTCAAACAGGCCCGTGTAGGTGGCCAGGTTCGAGCGAGGCGTGCGCCCGATCGGCTTCTGGTCCACCTGCACCAGACGCTGCACGGCATCCACGTCACCGGCCAGATGACCGCCGGTGACCTCGATCACCGCTGGCCCTTCACCGGTTCCGCTTTCCGCCGCATCGTCTTCAGGCTCGTGGCCCAGGTGCAGCAGCACCAGTTCCGGCAGGGTCTGCGCGACGAGGCTGGACTTGCCCGAGCCGGAGATGCCGGTGACGGCCGTCAGCACGCCTAGCGGAATGCGCGCATCCACGCCATGCAGGTTGTGGCGGTGGACGCCCTGCAACTCCAGCCAGTCGCTGGCTTCGCGTGCCCGGCTGCCCGGCGCGGGGATCTCGTCGAACAGGTAGCGCGCGGTACGCGATTCGGCGATCTGTCGCAGGCCGTCCGGCTCACCGCTGTACAGCACGCGGCCGCCACGCTCCCCAGCATCCGGCCCCACGTCCACGAGCCATTGTGCGCGGCGCATCAGGTCCAGGTCGTGCTCTACAACGAACACCGAGTTGCCCGCGTCGCGCAGCCTGTCGAGTGCGTCGTACAGAGCCTGACTGTCGGCGGGGTGCAGCCCCGCCGAGGGTTCGTCGAGTACGTACACGACGCCGAACAGCAGGGAACTCAATTGCGTGGCCAGCCGCAGGCGCTGCAACTCGCCGGCCGAAAGCGTCGGCGTGGCCCGGTCCAGCGTCAGGTAACCCAGGCCCAGCCCGCGCAGTTGGCGCAGGCGTGCCATCACGCCACCAGCCAGCCGCTGCGCTGCAAGGCGCTTTTCTTCCGACAGCGCGGAGGTGCGACGCACGTCAGGCGACACCGAATGGACGGCGCGGCCGGAGGCCGCGCGTTCGGCGCGGTCACGCCGGGTCGCTTCCCTGTCCGTACCCGCGCCCGCCACATGGGCGCGGAAATCCCCCTGGGCGATGGGTTCGAGCAAGGCTGCCAACTGGTCCAGCGGCATCTGCATGAACTCGCCGATGTCCACGCCGGCGAAGGTGACCGACAGCGCTTCGGGCTTGAGCCGTTTGCCGTGGCAGGTGGGGCACGGCTTGCCTTCCATGAACCGGGAGACGCGCTTTCTCATCAGGGCGCTCTGGGTGTTGGCAAAGGTGTGCAGCACGTAGCGCCTGGCGCCGGTGAAGGTGCCCATGTAGCTCGGCTCCAGCTTGCGCTTGAGCGCGGCGCGGGTTTCAGCGGGCGTGAAGCCCGCGTACACCGGCACCGTGGGTGTTTCTTCGGTGAACAGGATCCAGTCGCGATCTCTCCTGGGCAGGTCCTTCCACGGCCGGTCGACGTCATAGCCCATGCTGACCAGGATGTCGCGCAGGTTCTGCCCTTGCCAGGCGGGGGGCCACGAGGCGATTGCACGCTCGCGGATGGTCAGGGAAGGATCGGGCACCATGATGGCCTCGGTCACCTCGTACACATGGCCCAGACCGTGGCAGGTCGGACATGCTCCCTGCGGCATGTTGGGCGAAAAATCTTCGGCGTACAGCATCGGCTGACCGGCCGGGTAGGCGCCAGCACGCGAATACATCATCCGCACCAGGCTGGACAGGGTGGTTACGCTTCCTACCGAAGAACGTGCATTGCTGGCGCCGCGTTGCTGCTGCAATGCGACCGCCGGTGGCAGGCCGTCGATCGAATCGACGTCGGGCACGCCGGCCTGGTCGATCAGGCGCCGCGCATAGGGGGCCACCGACTCGAAGTAGCGCCGCTGGGCCTCGGCATAGAGGGTGCCGAAGGCGAGCGAGGACTTGCCGGAGCCGGAGACACCCGAGAACACCACCAGCGCGTTGCGCGGGATGTTGACGTCAACGTCCTTGAGATTGTGTTCGCGCGCGCCCCGCACCTGCACGAGGCCGCTGGCTGCGGCGGTACAGGAGGATTCACCGAAAGAAGGGTTTGGCATGTTTTTATCCTGTAATTCGTGAGGTGGCAATGGGGCGGAATTCCGGATGGGGATCGGTCAGGCGTCCGTCCCCCGCGCCGCCGCGTCGTCGAGCGAGCGCATAAAGGCAAGCCGTTCCCCCATCGTGCGCTCGGCACCTCGGTCCGTTGGCTGATACCAGTTCGGCCTGGTCACACCCTCCGGGAAATAGGTCTGTCCTGCGGCGTAGCCGTTGGGCTCGTCGTGCGCGTAGCGGTAGCCTTCCCGGTATCCCATCTGCTTCATCAACTTCGCCGGCGCATTGCGCAGATGGAGGGGCACAGGCTGGGAGCCACTGCTTTTGACGAATGCCTTCGCCTGATCCCAGGCGGTGTAGGCAGCATTCGACTTGGGTGCAAGGGCGAGATAGGTCACCGCTTGAGCAAGCGGTATCTCGCCCTCGGGAGAACCCAGCCTCTCGTAGGCTTGCGCGGCGTTGAGTGCCAGTTGCAATGCCAGCGGATCGGCGTTACCGATGTCTTCGCTGGCCATCACCACCATGCGACGGGTCACCTGGCTGACGTCTCCGCTGCCGTCGAGGATGCGGGCCAGCCAATACAGGGCTGCATCCGGGTCGGAGCCACGCAACGACTTGTGAAAAGCCGAGAGCTGCCAGTAGAACTCGTCACCGCCTTTGTCGAACCTGCGCAGCGACGGACTGGTGGACACCCTGGCGAATGCTGCGTCGACCACCGCCTTGCCAGCACCCGATGCAGCATTCGTCACCTGCTCAAGCAGATTGAGGAAACGCCTGCCGTCACCATCGGCGAAGCCCTTGAGCAGGTCCAGCGCGTCGGCGTCCAGCGTAACGCCCTGGAGATGCGGTCGCGCGCGTTCATAGAGCTGCTGCAGTTCGTCGCCGGACAGCGGTTCGAGGGTATAGACCTGTGCACGCGAGAGCAGTGCGGAATTGACCGCCAACCCGGGATGCTCGGTGGTACCCCCCACCAGAGTCAGAAGTCCCGACTCGACATGGGGCAGCAAGGCATCCTGCTGCGCCTTGTTGAAGCGATGGATCTCATCGACGAAAAGCACCGTCGATCGACCATGGTTGTCCAGTTCAGCCTGGGCCTCGTCGATGGCTTGCCGGATGTCCTTCACCCCGGCAAGCACGGCCGAGATGGCAATGAACCGGCTGTCGGTTGCACTGGCGGCCAGACGCCCCAGGGTGGTCTTGCCCACGCCTGGTGGTCCCCAAAGGATGAACGAATGCAGCTTGCCCGCCTCGAATGCGAGGCGCAGCGGCTTGCCGGCGCCCAGCAGGTGCCGCTGCCCGACGAATTCGTCCAGCGTCCTGGGACGCAGGAGTTCGGCTAAGGGAGGCTTGGGTTTGGTCGTGAACAGATCGGTCAAGTTCATCTCCCTGGCATTTTTGCGAATTGTTTCGATAACGTGAGCGCCTTAATCCAGGTGGCCGGATTTACCCAACGTCATGGACGCTGATGTGCGATCTCTGTCGGTGCTCGCACGCATGATGATGCGGGAGCCCCGATAGCCGATGCTGTGGTTCCATACCCAACTCAAGGCGACGCTCAGGCGATTTTGCGTGCCGATCAGAAAGTAGATATGCGCAAGCTTCCAGATCCACCACGCAAAGGCACCACGCAGCTTCACCCGCCCCATATCAATGACCGCCAGGCTGCGGCCGATGGTGGCCAGGTTCCCCTGATGCCGGTATTTGAAGGGTCCGTCAACGGGCTTGCCCTTCAGGCGCCGTCCAATGAGGCTGGCGACGTACTTGCCTTGCTGTTTGGCCGCCGGGGCGATGCCCGGTACAGGCTTTCCGTCGGGCATGGTGCACGAAGCCGTATCGCCGATGGCGAAGATCTCCGGGTGGCCAGCCACCGTCAGGTCAGGCCCAACGACCACCCGGCCAGCACGATCAGACGTAGCGCTCAACCAGCGGGCAGCGGGAGACGCCTGGACCCCGGCGGCCCACACGATGGTCCTGGCCGAAAGAGGCGTGCCGCCGTATACCACGCCCTCGGCCGAGCACCCGGTGACTGGCGTACCCAGTACGACCTCGACGCCGAGCTTCTCGAGCGCCTGGCGCGTATAGGCGGAAAGATCCTCCGGGAAGACGGACAGCAGACGCTGGCCAGCCTCGATCAGTACGACACGCGACGTGCTCGGGTCGATTGAGCGAAAGTCGCGTGCCAGCGTGTCTCGCGCAAGTTCGGCAATGGTTCCGGCCAGTTCGACCCCGGTAGGGCCACCACCGATGATGACGAACGTCTGCAGCGCAGCACGCTGCTGAGGATCGCTCGTGCGCTCAGCTTCTTCGAAGGCAGCGAGGATGCGTCCTCGAATGGTCGTGGCATCTTCCAGCGTCTTCAACCCCGGTGCGAAAGGCTCCCACTCGTCATGCCCGAAATAGGCATGGGTCGCACCTGTCGCGAGCACGAGCGTGTCGTAGCTTTGCCGCGAACCATTGTTGAGAATAACCTCGCGCGCGTCCTGATCGACACCCTCCACTTCGGCCATCAACGTGTTCACTTCGGGTCGATTGCGAAAGAGATAGCGAATAGGCCAGGCGATCTCCGAGGTCGAGAGAGACGCCCCCGCAACCTGATAGAGCAAGGGTTGGAACAAGTGATGATTGCGCCGATCGATGATGGTCACGTCGACCTCGGTGCCGGCAAGCTGGTTGGCAACTTCGATCCCACCGAAGCCGGCTCCGATGATGACGACGTGATGCCGGTTTCCAGAGGTCTTTATCATGACCTGATCTCCTTTCGCTCAGCGGTTCAGCGCTGATGCATGGTGTGCAATATGCTCGCCAATGAAGCTGGCAATGAAGTAATAGCTGTGATCGTGGCCCGGACGCAGATTTAGCGTCAGCGGGTGACCCGTCTCTTCGCATGCTTTGCGCAGCAGTTCGGGGCGAAGCTGGCTCTCGAGGAACTCATCGCTCAGGCCTTGCTCCACCAGCAATGGCAAACGCTCCTGGGCGGTGCGAATCAACTCCACGGTGTCGTACTGCTTCCACGCTTGCTGATCGCCGCCCAGGTAAGCCGTGAAGGCTTTGTGTCCCCAGGGCACCTCGGTGGGGGCGACGATGGGCGAGAAAGCCGACACGCTCCGATAACGGCCCGGATTGCGCAGAGCGATGACCAGGGCGCCGTGTCCGCCCATGGAATGGCCGCTGATGCTGCGTTCCGCTGTCACGGGAAAGTGAGCCTCTATCAGCGCCGGCAACTCCTGCACGACGTAGTCATACATCCGGTAGTTCGCAGCCCAGGGAGCCTGGGTTGCATTGACGTAGAAACCCGCCCCTTGTCCGAGGTCGTAGGCAGGATCATTGGCAACGCTTTCGCCGCGAGGACTGGTATCCGGTACGACGACGGCGATGCCATGTTCGGCCGCGTAGCGCTGGACTGCGGACTTGGTGATGAAGTTCTGCTCGGTACAGGTGAGGCCCGAAAGCCAGTACAGCACCGGCACTTTGCCGTGCTGCGCCTGCGGGGGCAGGTAGACACCGACCTTCATCGTGCAGCCGAGTGTCGTGGATTCGTGTTGATAGACGTCCTGCCAGCCATCAGAGCTGGCGTGATGTTCGACGCGTTCCATGTTGTTCTCCTATGTTCAAACGAATGGCGCTGCAATCGCGCGCCAGGATGGCTGCCCCTCAGGGCCCCTCAGGAAGACTTTTCTTCCGCTGCCGGATCGCCGTGGGCGTGTCTGATCCTGCGCACGGTCCACCAGATCGCCAGCATGACCACGGGCACGAGGATCGCAACCGCGGAGTCGGGTTCCACGATGTCGTGAATGCCGGGAATGCCCTTCACGACATCGCCAAGAAGATTCACGACGTAGTAGGAAATTGCCGCGACCGACAGGCCTTCGACCGTTTGCTGAAGGCGCAATTGCATCTTCGCCCGGTTGTTCATCGACGCCAGCAGGTCCCGGTTCTGGCGTTCGAGTTCGACGTCGATCCAGGAGCGCAGAAGCGAGATGGCCCGATTCAGCTTGTCGGAGAGCTTGGCCTGACGCTCCTTCACGGATTGGCATGTCCGCATCGCCGGGGCGATGCGGCGCTGCAGAAAATCGCGCCAGGTGCAGTACCCGGACACAACCTCTTCCGAAAGCGCCTCCAGCCTTTCCTCAACGATCTCGTAGTAGGCGCGGCTGGCACCGAAGCGATAGAGGTTTGCCGCAACGCCGGCTTCCAGTTCAGCCGCCAGGCGGGTCAGTTCGGCAAGAAGAACGTCGCTGTCGCGTCTTCCCACCAGACTCGTACACATCTCGTCGGTGATCGCCGCGAGTCGCGACTCCATGCGCCGCAACTCCGACGTCATCGACCGTGTTAATGGCAGGGACAGCAACGCCAGGGTCCGATAGGTCTCGGTCTCCAGAAGGCGTTGGGCCAGCGCGCCTGCGCGCGTCGGGTTCAAATCGCGTGAGAGGATCAGGATATGCGTCAGACCGTCCTCACCCTGGCGGAAGTCGGTCAGGATGGCGGCAGAACCATTCTCCACCAGCGAGTAGCACAGACTGGCAGGATCAAAGCGATCGGCCTCCTTCTCCGTTTCCGGCGTCCATGGAAGCAGTCTCAAACGTATGCCGGATACGACCGGGCCGGGAGGAACGAAGCCGTGCCTGAACGGATTTTCGCCGCATGGCTCTCCGGTCTCGGGATCCAGCGCGGCACACCAGAGATACGTCGAGAACTCGGTGTGTTTTTCGCAGTGCAGGTCTCCCTCATCCCATGTCAAGCCGTGAAGCGGCGTAGCGTGGTCGGGCTCGGCAACGCCGAAGCGATGAGACAACTCGCTCATCGCTGCCTGGTCCCTGGCGGTGTCTCCTTCGGTCATGAAGGCGAACTGCAATATGCCGCGGGGGGCCTGAATCAACAGATGCGGGCGCGCATGCACTTCACCCACGGCTGCAGCACGATCAGCATAGGCCGGCATGCCGTACACAGTGGCGGTCGAGGCGGGTTGTGCGGTCGTCATATTGATGTTGGCCAGCTCTTTCATAACGACCTCATTTCCCATTGGCTGAAAAGCATTACGCTTTGCGGTAAATGCCCGCAGCCGTGCACTTCGTACACGGCTGCGGGCCGAGCCTCGTGAGCCGGCACGCCCTATCCGGTTTGGCTAATGCGCTAGCCGAATAGAGGCTTGTGCCGGCTCCTTTGGAAGACTCTCAGCGTCCTTGCTTTCAGACGAAGGTGTACGAGCAAACCTTGTTGCCTGCCGGATCACGCAGGTAGGCCGCATAGGCACCCGGCAGGTGACCACGCGGGCCAGGCTGGCCCTCGTCGGTGCCGCCTGCGGCAAGGCCGGCGGCATGGAAGGCATCCACTTCGGCGGGAGTGGCGGCGGCAAAGCCGACGGTCACGCCATTGCTGGACGGCGCTTCACCGTTGCCCGGCCGGGCAATGATGAAGGCCGGCTTGTCGCGACCGTAAAGCACCCAACCACTGCCGAAAGGACCGAGGTTCTTGATGCCGAGAGCACCCAAAGCGGCGTCGTAAAACGCGACCGACTTCTGAACGTCGGCGGCGCCGAGAAAGACGTGCGAGAAGATGCCGTCACCGGAAATAACTGGAGTGGACATGGAGAGTTTCCTTGATGTCTGGTGTTGAATGGATAGTTCGTGATCCGTGAATCAGTAGTGGATCACCGTGCGAATCGACTTGCCTTCGTGCATCAGATCGAAGGCTTCGTTGATATCGTCGAGACCCATGGTGTGGGTGACGAACGGGGCGAGATCGATTTCGCCTTTCATTGCGTCTTCCACCATGCCGGGAAGCTGGGTGCGGCCCTTGACCCCGCCGAAAGCGGAACCCTTCCAGACACGGCCCGTGACCAGCTGGAACGGACGGGTCGAGATTTCCTTGCCGGCACCGGCAACGCCGATGACGATCGACTGCCCCCAACCGCGGTGAGCCGCTTCCAGTGCGGAACGCATGACGTTGACGTTACCGATGCACTCGAAGGTGTGGTCGACACCCCAGCCGGTCATCTCGATGAGGACCTCCTGAATCGGCTTGTTGTAGTCCTTGGGGTTGAGGCATTCGGTCGCGCCGAATGTACGGGCCAGCTCGAACTTGGCCGGATTGGTGTCGATGGCAATGATGCGACCCGCCTTGGCCTGGCGTGCGCCCTGAATCGCAGCGAGACCGATACCGCCGAGGCCGAAGATGGCTACCGAGTCGCCTGGCTGCACCTTGGCCGTGTTGTGAACGGCGCCGATACCGGTGGTCACGCCGCAACCGAGCAGGCACACGTGCTCCGGGTTCGCGTCCGGGTTGATCTTGGCCAGCGATACCTCGGCGACTACCGTGTATTCGCTGAAGGTCGAGCAGCCCATGTAGTGGTAAAGCGGTTGACCGTTGTACGAAAAGCGGGTCGTACCATCGGGCATCAACCCCTTGCCCTGGGTCGCGCGAACCGCGACACAGAGGTTGGTCTTGCCGGACTTGCAGAACAGGCATTCGCCACATTCGGCGGTGTAGAGCGGAATGACGTGATCGCCCGGCTTCACGCTGGTCACGCCTTCACCCACCTCCATGACGATGCCCGCGCCTTCATGGCCCAGCACGACCGGGAAGAGACCTTCGGGGTCATCACCCGACAAGGTGAAGGCATCGGTATGACAAACGCCGGTGTTCGTGATCTTGACGAGCACTTCGCCCTTGCGCGGCGGCTCGACGTCGATCTCGACGATTTCCAGCGGCTTTCCGGGCCCGAAGGCAACTGCTGCACGTGATTTCATGATGTCGCTTCCTTTACTGAGTTGAATCTTCAGGACCCGCCGCCGTGGCGGGGGCTAACGAAGATAGGACCGTACGATAGAGATCGTTTCATCGATGGACTTCTTCTGCGAATCGGTCGTCGTTCCACTATCCGGGAACTCCTCTCGCAGATGGCTCTCCAGCACAGCTGCCATCAAGCCGTTGACTGCACCCCGGATGGCTGCCAGTTGCTGAAGAACGGCAGCGCATTCGGCATTGTCTTCAAGCGCCTGTTCGAGAGCCGCTGCCTGCCCTCGGATACGTCGAACACGCGTAAGCGCCTGCTTCTTCTCTTTGGGGCTGTATGGCATGAGATCCCTTCCCGGGTGGTAGTGTTCACATACTATACTACCCAATAGTATCTAGTGCAACTGAAACGATTTTGAAGACCGACCGGAGTCATGCGCAACCACCATCGAGTTCGAAGACGGAACACTCCTGCGCGCAGGCGCCCTCCAACCCTGCGTACCTGACGTAATTGCCCAATCCCGGACGCCGGCAAAGTTAGATCAGGGTCGCGTGGTCACCGGAGAGCGACAGGAGACTCCCCTGAAAGGCGCCCACAAATGCGTCGAAGCCGCTCGCCTGTTCTTTTTCAAGGCGCGCCTGTTCGGCCCGCGATGCGTCCGCTAACGCCCTGAAGGCCATAAGCCTGTCAGCAGGCAGCGGACGCTTGCGGAAAGACTCCGCATGAAGCCGGCTTTGATCCATCGCGAAGCGGTTGAAACTCACACCGCGCTCGCTCATTGTCGCCAGCATCATGCTCGAGGGCGTGAGCGACGGATCGTTGACCTTCGCGCTTTGAGCCGCGAGGGCTTGACGATGGCTGCCGCCACCCTTTGCACAATCGAGCATTTCAGCCAGTGGCGCGATGTCGGCGAGCAATTCGTTGGACCAATCTTTCAGATAAACAGATTGGGCTCCACGCTGCAATACCAGTCCCGGACGACGACCTTCCCTGGCTACGGTGAGCCCATTGGCAACCCCTTGCGCAAATTCTCCGTCACGCAAAAGTGGGCTCTCACGCAAGGCGCAGAACAACAGGAACGCATCAAGGAAATGCGCCTGTGACTCATCAATGCCCAACGGCAGGAAGGGGTTGATGTCAAGGCTGCGCACCTCGACATATTCCACCCCTTGGTCCTTTAGCGCTTCTACAGGCCGCTCTCCAGCGCGGGCGACGCGCTTGGGCCGGATGTTCGAGTAGAACTCGTTCTCACTCTGCAGAATATTCGTGTTGAGTTGCACCCATTCCGCCCCCCGATGCGTGCCAATCTGCCCATATAACGGATAAGGCGTGCCCATCGCCATTACCAGCGCGTCGATGTAGCCCGTCAGACTGTCGTAACAGGGCGCTAGGCTTGACTGGGCATGGCTCTGGTAGCCCAGATCACTCATCCGCAGGCTCGTGGCATGAGGGAGGTACAGGGTTTCACCGTCTAACCTCTCCAGTTCGTGGCGACGACCGCGCAGGAAGTCAGCGTTTACTGCAGGCGAGGCTCCGAACAGATACAGCAGCAGCCAGTTGTAGCGGTGAAAATTTCTGATCAGCCCCATATAAACCCAGGACTTGAGGTCGCGGTCAGTGCGTTCCCTGCGATTCCCACCACCAAGCAGCGGCCAGATCGCCTGCGGCAGTGAGAAGTTGTAGTGAATGCCGGCAATGCACTGCATGGTACGCCCGTAGCGCAGAGCGAGGCCTTTCCGATAGACGTGCTTGAGCCTGCCTGTGTTCGAGGTTCCATACATGGCGATCGGAATCTCTTCCTCGGCAGGCAGTGCACATGGCATGGACGAACTCCACAGGAATTCATCGCCAAGGTTTGCGTAGGTGGAACGATGCAGATCATCGAGGCTTTCGAGCGTTCGCACCGGATCTGCAAGCGCTGGAGTTATGAACTCCAGCAAGGATTCGGAATAATCGGTGGTGATTTGCGGATGAGTCAGCGCAGCACCGAGGCCACCGGGGTGGGGGCTGAGAGAGAGGTGTCCATCGCCGGTCACGCGCAGACATTCACGCTCTACGCCCCGGTGGCACGCATTGAACAGGTGGATGTGATCGCGCAGCACGTCGAGCCCAGGACGGAGTGGGGCGCTATACATGATCAGGTCCACGTGCGTATGCAACCGGTACGATTCGAAGATAGGCCACAGCAGAGGTTCCCTGGGTCAATAGGCTCTTCAACGGATGAAGCGAGCCGGCTAGCAAAATATGAAAACACTGCTGTGAGCCGCGTCGAAAGCTAAGGTACGGGTTACGGGAAGCAACATACCGTAAGCACATCTGCGACAGCCTCGTTTCGTATACTATACACCAGTATAGAACAAGGGAAGTCGGCAGATGTGAAATATTAAAAGCGGGTCACCCTTTGGAAAGTATTGGTCTCCTCATCCACGCAGCAATGCTTGCGCGACGGGTCATGGGGTTTTGAAATATCGACTACGGGATAAGAAACGTTTTTTGTTAGAACATTAATGCTTGACCGAACCGTGCGGGTCGATGACGTACTTGTACGCCGAACCGGCATCGAAGTCCTTGTACGCCTGCGGAGCATCTTCCAGCTTGATGAACTTGATGTTCATCATCGGGGTGAGATAGGGCATCCGGTCGTTCAGAATCGCTCTCATCAATGCCCGGTTGTAGTTCGCGGTAGGGGACTGGCCGGCCGCCATGCGCGGCGATTTGATCCATGCATTCGACCATTCCAGATCCATATGACCTGCCTTCGCTGCCGCGTCTTTGGAAATCGGATTCGCACAGTAAACACCGACGGTACTCGTCGTTCCACCGGCCCGGACATATTTCAGCATCGCGTTTGTGACCGCGTTCTCCACGATCTTGCCCGCGTCTGGACCGAAGCCGCGACAGTCGACACCGACGTAGTCTATGACGCGATCGACCTCCCGATGGCCGGTAATGCGCTCGAGATGATCTTCAATCGGTGTTCCGTCGGAGAGGTTGATCGTTTCAATACCGTGTGGCTTGAGAAGATCCAGCCGCTCCGGGATGAAATCGGCAACGACGATTGCCCCGGCTCCGAGCAGCTTCGCACACGCTGCGCCTGCCCGTCCTACCGGCCCGGCGCCGAAGATCAGTACATTCTCGCCCACGATATATGCTGGCGCTGCGGGCCAGTCTGGCGCGGCGAAACCATGAAAAGCGGTGGGCAGCACGTCGGAGAGAAGAGTCAGGTCGCGGATCTTCTCCATCGCTGCGTCCTTGTCAGGAAAGCGCAGGAGGTTGAAATCGGCATAAGGGACGAACAGGTAATCGCCCTGTCCGCCGGTCCAGCCGCCGAGGTTGAACCCATAGGCGCCGCAGTCGACGTCGGTATTCGTATTTTCGCAAACTTCGGAACGCATGTGCTTGCAGTTGTAACATCGGCCGCAGCCCACGTTGAACGGAACGGAAACGACATCGCCCTTTTTGATGAACTCGACATCCGACCCAACTTCGATCACCTCGCCGGTCATCTCATGACCCATCGTCATCCCTTTGGGCACCGGAAAGGAGCCTCGATAGATGTGAAGGTCGCTACCACAGATGTTTGTCGTGACGATCTTGAGGATCGCTCCGTGAGGTGCGCTTTTTCCTTGGGGAGTGATGAGTTCGGGGAACTTGAAAGTGTTAACTTTCATTTCCATCGGCTTTTCGAAAGTGACGATTCTGTTACCAGGTTGAGCCATTTCGCTTACCTCCTGCGTTAAGTGCATTAAGGTGCCGGTCGTAACAAATGACGGTCGTGACTTTGTGGTGCGATCCTCTGGAAAATAGACAGGTGCCAGGCTCGCGCATTCAAGGCCCGTTCCGAATTCGTTACTGGTGAAAAATCGCATCTTCGCCGCAGCAGGTCAAACTCGAAAATTCTATGAATTGATAGAACACATCGATCATCGCCCTTTGAACGGGCGATCAGGGTCACTGGGCCGGCGCGGATCGTGCCGTTTCGCGAAGCGGGCACGAGCGCATACACCGGCCAGCGCTCCATGAATTACGGGGCGGGCCGCGATTCCGGTCGCCCTGTGACGCCCGATTGTCCTGATGTGGGGGAGCTCTGTGCAGCCCCATCAGTTGCGGCGTCCCGTCCGGGCGCGTCAACCAACGTGCGCGGACCCGATTGCGTAGTCAGGGTTTGCACGCATCCAATTGATTCTTCGACGGGATTTCTGTCCAGAATCGTCCGCACTAATCCAATAAAGTGTTTCTTATCCTGCCGCTGATCGCGAACCAGCAACCACTCGCTCGAGTTTGATCCTGTGCGGCCTTCCAATGACGGAGTCGAAAATGAAAGCCCTGGTCAAAGCCCACTTGTTCCACCCCTCAGTCGTGCTGCCGCTCGCTGCCTTTACGGAACTTCTGGTCGAGCGTGATTTCAATCTGGGACAGGTGGGAATTATTGTCGCGGCGCGTAGCGCACAAGCCGTGGTATCGCGTTCCCGCTCGCTTCTCTGCTGCCACGGTTGCCACCCGGTTTGCTAAGGTAGCTCACCAGCGGGAACTTAATGTCGCTCCCCACGCAAGGGCATCGCTCATGCACTCTTCAGGCTACTGGTGCTAAAGCGTGCCCGATAGGCACGTGGCGTGAGCGAAAACTGACGTACGAATGCTTTGCGCATCTGCTCTTCGGTCGGGAAACCAACCCGCGAGGCAATCGTCTTCAGGGGCAGGTCGCTGTCGAGCAGCAACGTCGCGGTCCGCTCACAACGCGCACGAACCAGATAGCTGGCCGGCGATATTCCGACCTCCTCCTTGAACAGGCGGGTGAAGTTGCGAACACTCATTCCCGCCTTGTCGGCCATATCCTCCAACTGCAGGGGCTTGCTCAGATTGGACATCACCCAGCTCTGCACATCACGTATCTCCGGTGCAGCCGTCATCTGGCTGTTCAACAGATCGCTGAACTGTGACTGCCCGCCCGGCCGCTTCAGATAGATGACGAGATCCCGGGCTACGGTCAGCGCAAGGTTGCGACCGAAGTCCTGCTCAACGAACGCTAACGTAAGGTCAATCGCGGCAGTTACACCTGCCGAGGTCCACATGTTGCCCTCCTGGATGAAGATGGCATCTGCGTCCACCTCCACCGAGGGAAACCGCTGCTGCAGCAGGGTTGCAACACTCCAGTGGGTGGCAGCACGACGCCCACTCAATACGCCAGCGTTCGCCAGAAAAAAACTTCCCGAGCACAGTGCGGCGAAGCGCTTCGCTGAAGCTGCGCGCCGGCGACACCAGTCGACCAGCCCGGCTTCGCGCGCGACCGCTGTCTCGATGTCCAGCGCGCCAGCGACCAGCACCGTCGAGAGCGCCTCACGCTCCGGCAAACCAGCACTTGCCTCAAGCGAGATCAGCGTGTCCGAGGGAATACGTCCGGCCTGCGGCGCCACGATATGAATCTCGTATCGCCTCGAATCCCCCTGCAACGCCAGATGACGGTTCGCATAGCTGAGCACGCTGACCGGGCCAACCGCCTCCATCAACTTGAAGCCCGGGTAGATGACGAGATGCACCTGATGGCTGCCCGCCGACGCAGTGGCGCATCGAGAATCGGAACCGCCGGACTCTATGACGGGTTGACCGTCATGCAAAAGGGGAAACATTTCACGACTCCACGTGATTGACAGGAAGGAACTTGGCCAAAATCGTCCGTGACGTGCCAATAGACTTGGTCTTGCTGAATGTGCATAGACAGCCCGATGGCTTCGCTGACACGCAGTGGATTGCCAGGCTGCCCCGGACAGATCGCTTTGCAATCTCGCCGATTCGCTTACAACACCAGCACGCGGACCGACGGCACCAGTAGAACTTTGATTTCGCTACTTTCCTTGAGGAATAGGATTATCACCACTTTTACCCACGTCACGGTTGGCACCAACAACTTGCCCGAAGCACGCGCATTTTATGACAAGGTTCTCAAGACCCTGGGCTGGTCGCGTAGCGCAGATCTTTCCGGTGACATCGGTTCGATCTGGGCGACGGCACGCCGAGCTTCTTCGTCCTGAAGCCCGCCAATGGTCAACCGGCTAGCGTCGGCAATGGCGTCACCGTCAGCTTCAAGGCATCGAACCGTTCGGCAGTCAAGGCATTTCATGACGCCGCGCTGTCGCTGGGCCGCCCTGACGAAGGCGCGGTTGCTCCGCGTGGCTGCGCACCGAACGCTTTCGCTGCCTACACCCGTGACCCCGACGGTAACAAGCTCGCCGTCTACAGCTTCACGGCGGAATAAGTTGCTTAAAGCGTGAGTTTGGGAAGCGTCTCTGTTAGCCTCATTCAATCGACCTGGGATACGCGCGAGTTTCACAATCGCCTTTGTGATGATCTGGCCACACGACATCCATCTTCATGCCTTCGCGTAAAGGCAACCGTAGTCAGGGCGCCCGATCTTTCTACTTCCGGGAGCGATTCATACAACGGTTCCCGGGCGACTGCGCTGGCTAGCAGCATCCCTTCCGGAGTCATGCCGATCTGCGAATCGGCCATCGGGCTGTCGACACATCGCCAACAAAACCGAAGGCATAAGCCCGCTGGCAGCCATATAGCCTACGACGGAGCCGTCAGATTGACGTGACGGCCACGTCCAGCCATACGAAGATGTGCACTGTGGCGGGCTTCGTGGTCGCCGAATTGTATAGTCCTGAGGTGCAGGTTCCTCGCTTCCCAGCATTCCCCTCAATCGCCAAGAGGGAAATCACAGAAAATACGTGTACACAGAATGAGAGCTATCGTTGCCGAAAGGCGTTCCGCGGAAAGTCACCCCAAGAGGCATACGTGATCGTACGAAATTTCGAATACCTGATTGCCTTGAACCGCGAAGGCCATTTCGGTAAAGCAGCCAAAAGCTGCAATGTCTCGCAGCCCACCCTTTCCGCCGGTATCAGGCAGTTAGAAAAGGATCTGGATGCCGAGATCGTGCGACACGGCCAGCGCTATGACGGGCTAACCAAGGAAGGTATGCTGGTTTTGGCCTGGGCGCAACAGATGCATGACGACTGTAAAGGTCTCAAGCGGGACCTGTCGGCGCTTCAACATGATATCGAGGGCCAGTTCCGCCTTGGCGTACTACCCGGGACTTCTGCCGTTGCTCCCATTCTCAGTGTGGCGCTTGCTGAAAAGATGCCACTCCTGGAGCAATCTATCATTACCGGCAGTGCGCCCAGTTTATTTTCTGGCTTGAGTGACGGCGAGCTTGATATCGCGCTGGGATATCTCGACGACCTTCACGACAAGAGCCTGGATACCCATTTGCTCTATCGGGAACGAATCTTTCTTTTCCAGGCCAGTCGTCAAACGCGACCACGGAGTATCAAGTGGGATCACGTCGTAAAGCTGCGACTCTGCCTTCTGAACTCATCAATTCCAGAGATCGCTCAAGCCCAGTTGTCGCTGTGCGCCGGAGCGATCTATACGGACTCGGTTGATGTTCTCGCGGCGCATGTTGCCTCAGGGAGATATTCGACGGTGCTACCCCAATCTCTGGCAGCGCGGCTGAAACAGATTCCACACCTTCGGGCGCTTGCCATTACAGGACCGGGTTCTCAGGCGAGCGTCGGCTTTGTCGCTGCTAAACACCGCCTGAAATCCGACCCGCTGACTGCTCTGCTCGAGCTGGTTCACAGCCCGGAAGTCGTTGCGCCCATTCAAGCGCTTCTTGGCGTTCATCGGAGTCTACGTCCGAAGGCTGCTCAGGATAAGGGTGGTACGCCCAGCTAGGAGCGTGCGCCCGCGGAAACCCGAAGCCGTGTGACGGCCTGTCTCGGGATCCGATGGGCGTACACCCATCTACGGGATGCTAACCCCGGTGCTCGCTGGTGCGGCCTTAGGGGGCGGGGGGGCGGACAGCCTACCCGCGTGGCAGCGGTGCTATACACTGAGATCAGCCATTCGGGCGGCGCGCCGAAACGTTTCCGATGAGCCGGGTGCTTCCACGTCGGCCGGAAAGCGGTTCTGGATTAGCATGACCCCATTCGCCGGGATACTCTGGCTTCGCGATGTTCAACAGGGAGGTTTTCCAATGCCAACTGGTACTTTCATCTTGCACTCCGCCTATACTCCGGCAGGTGATCAACCCGAAGCGATAGCGCGACTGATAGAAGGTATAGAGGAAGGGGCGAAGCACCAAACCTTGAAGGGCATCACGGGTTCGGGCAAGACCTTTACGATGGCAAACGTCATTCACCGCCTCAATCGTCCGACCTTGATGCTGGCTCCCAACAAGACGTTGACGGCGCAGCTTTACGAGGAGATGAAGCAGTTCTTTCCTGAAAATGCGGTTGAATTCTTTGTTTCCTACTATGATTTCTTTCAGCCCGAAGTGTATATGCCGGGCAGTGATCGTTTTATTCAGAAGGACTCGGCGATCAATGATCATCTTGAACGCTTGCGCCTGTCCACGACGAAGTCTCTGATTGAACGTCGTGACGTGATCGTCGTCGCTTCGGTGTCTTCAATATATGGACTCGGGGATCCCAATGGGTATCGCGAACTGCAGATTGCGCTGTCTCGAGGAATTAGTTTCCGACCCAGGGAACTCATTCGTCGCCTCGTTCGACTGCAGTACGAGCGTGTCGAACGCACGCTCAAGCGCGGGACGTTCCGGGTTAGAGGCGATGCAGTTGACATCTTTCCGGCGGATTCTGAATATAGGGCCGTCCGCGTGGAGTTGCTCGATGATTCTGTGCAATCCGTTCACTGGATAGATCCTGCCACGGGAGCCCAATTGGGGGAAATTGATCATTATCTGGTTTCTCCGAAGACGCTTTTTGCAACACCCAGGAACAGGGTCAACTCGGCCACGATCAAAATACTCGCAGAAATGGAAGCGCGAGTTGCTGAGCTCAATAGCGAAAACCGGCTCGTAGAAGCGGATCGATTGTACGAGCGGATTACAGGTGATGTCGAAATGATGCGGGAGCTTGGCTATTGCCCCGGGATGGAGAACTATTCGTGTTATCTGAACGGCCGGGACCCTGCGCTGCCCCCAAACACCTTGCTCGACTATCTGCCAACGGATGGCCTGCTGTTTGTCGACGAGTCCCATGTGATGGTCCCGCAAATCTCGGCAATGTATAAGGGTGACCAGAGTCGCAAAGATACGCTGATCGACTACGGCTTCCGGCTGCCGTCATCAAAAAACAATCGTCCGTTAAGTTTTGAGGAATTTGAAAAGGTCAAACCTCAGACTATCTTTGTTTCGGCGACCCCCGGAAACTACGAATTGGCGATTTCGAAAGGCCGATTTGTTAGCCAAATTATCAGGCCGACCGGGTTGCTGGATCCAGAAGTGGAAGTGCGGACAACGGATGGATGTATAGACGATCTGCTCGTCGAGATAAAAAAATGCGTGAAAAACAAAAATCGGGTCCTGGTCACCACGCTGACAAAAAGAGCAGCCGAGGAGCTCAACGATTTTATGACAGAGCGGGGCATTCGTTCCCGGTATCTGCACGCTGACATAAAGACCGAAGATCGCATAGAAATTATAAATGGGCTTCGCGAGGGGGAATTTGATGTGTTGATCGGGATTAGCCTTTTGCGGGAGGGCTTGGATATCCCGGAGGCTGCTTTAGTGGCCATTCTCGATGCGGATCATGCAGGCTTCCTGCGCTCGGCACAGGCCCTTATCCAGATGATCGGCCGCGTTGCCCGCAACGAAGAAGGCCGGGCGATCCTGTATGCCGATGGCATCACGCCGGCGATGAAACAGGCAATGGATGAGACAGGCAGCCGAAGAAAGAAGCAGATCGAATTTAATGAAGAAAACGGAATCGTGCCAGCTTCGTCTGTGCGAAAGCTGGCTTCCGAACACGTTGAACCGGAAGAGAACGCTTCGGTTCATTCGGTGGCTTTCTGTAAAAATCTTTCAGACCTCTGTGACCAGATTACGAAAAAGGAGGAGAGGTTGCTTGAATTCACGGATGCTGGTGACGAAAAGAAAATTGAAGATACCCGCGATCAGTTGAACGGGCTTTATCGTCAATTTATCTTCATGTAGTCGCTGCTTTAACGAGGGTTGATATCGAATTTGGCGAGTGCCGGGAGGTGCTCGCCGACCAGGCGTGCCCTGCATAATCTCATAAGATCAGGCTACGCTTGCGCAGCCGGACATCTTCAGGATTTAGCTGGCCAGGGTCGGCACTCCCAAACACCCTTAGGACGTGCTCACTCGGCAGACTCGCCGTGGATCCGTGGCGGTTCAAACGGCACGATTCAGGCCACATGAATTGTCTAATGACCTGTCCGAAGGGCGATGATAGGTGCGGGCTATCAAATCATAGAATTTTCGAGTTTGACCTGTTGCAAGTTAAATGCGATTTTTCATCTTCTGACGAAGTCAGAACGGGCCGTTAATGTCGACGTGGATAGACATGTAGCGCATATGTAGCTCAAAGCGCGAAGGTCGACGTTCGGTCACTGACACTCCAAGGGTTGATGCTGGCTGCAATAAGCGAGCGCGGCGTGGGTTTCAACCGCTTCGCGGTGGATCAGAGCCAGCTTCATGCGTCCGTACTTCGTTCACATCAAGCTCTCGCCGCAACAAGGCTGGTCCGCGCCGGGCTTCGCAGCATTCGTGTCTTCGGGGATTGAAAGCGGCAACGCCACCTTCGTGCATGACGCCGGTCGACAATTGTCGGCAGGAACTCCAGCTGGAACCCTGCAACTGTCTGCCCCGGGCTGATGGATGCGCCGGCTATAAACGTAGCCAGGCAAAAAGGTACGTACCGCGAGGCCTGAGCGCTTCGCTTCGACGAAAAATCAAGGTCATCATGAACGAGCCAGTTCTAGCCAAAGCGGCCCAGCAGGCGTCCCCGACCGTATATGGCATGCCGGCTCACGAGGATCGGGCCGCGGCCGTCGGCGAGCTGCATGCGCGCCCGTATCCTCTCATTGCAGTTCCGCGAACCCTGCTGCAGTTCGCGTTTATGACCGAGGGGGATTTAAGCCGGGACTATGCAGCGATGGACTCCCTGTCGGATCGCCTGGGAATTGCTCCCCGGGCGCATGCGTCTCCACTGCATGACCTGAAGTCGGGCGAGGAAGATCGCCATTGCGAAATCCTCCGGGGAGCACCGGGCATTGGCAAGAGGAACCTGGGGCGTGGCAGCCCGGGTAATCAACAGTCCTCGCGGGAGTGGAGACGTCAACCAGATGACCCACTGCATGAGTAGTACATCCTCCTACAAGTCTGTGCCCGTTCACGTCGCGCGTGCGGCGGGAAGCCCGCCTTACCCGCTCGGGGTAGTACTGCCGGAGGACTGTTTTACCGGCCGGAATGTCTTGGACATGCAAATAAAGTCGTCACCAGGAGTTCAAAACAATCATGGATATCTTTGACGCATTCCATCTCGCCAGGCTGCAGTTCGCATTCACGGTTTCGTTTCATATCGTCTTTCCGGCAATCAGCATCGGCATGGCAAGTTTCCTCGCCGTTCTCGAGTGGCGCTTGCTGCTCACGGGCGACGCGGCTTATAAGGATATGTACCGCTTCTGGTCGAGAATCTTCGCGGTAGGTTTTGGCATGGGGGTGGTCTCAGGCGTCGTGATGGCGTACGAGTTCGGCACGAACTGGAGTGGCTTCTCGACGGTTGCTGGAAATATTACGGGACCGTTGCTGACCTATGAAGTCCTGACTGCGTTTTTTCTCGAGGCGGGATTTCTCGGTGTGATGCTGTTCGGCTGGAACCGTGTGAGCCCGAAGGCGCATTTCTTCGCCACATTGATGGTCGCGATCGGCACGCTGATTTCGACCTTCTGGATTCTCGCGTCGAACAGTTTCATGCAAACACCGCAGGGCTATGCAATACAGAACGGCCGCATTGTTCCCGTCGACTGGTGGAAAGTGATTTTCAACCCTTCGTTCCCGTTCCGTCTGGCGCATATGACGATCGCCGCCTTTATCGTGGCCGCCTTTATTGTTGCGGCTTGCGGAGCGTGGCACTTGTTGCACGGGCGGCGTGACGTACCGGTCAAACGCAGCTTTTCGATGGCGCTATGGATATTGCTTCTTCTCGCTCCGGTTCAGATCTTTGTCGGCGACGCACACGGTCTCAATACGCGTGAGTATCAACCCGCGAAAATCGCCGCGATCGAAGGGCTCTGGGAGACAGAGCACGGTGGCACCGCGCTCAATCTCGTCGGTCTGCCCGACATGAATGCCGAAGTGACGCGTTACGCCATCAAGGTGCCACATCTCGGCAGTCTGATTCTCACGCATAGCTGGAATGGCGAAATCCGCGGACTCAAGGAGTTCCCGCCGGAGGATCGCCCGTTCTCGCCAATCATATTCTGGACGTTCCGCGTCATGGCCGGTCTTGGCATGTTGATGCTGTTGACTGCCGTGCTAGGCCTCATACTCCGTCGCGGCGGGCGCCTCTACGAAGCGCGCTGGTTTCAATGGTTTGTGTTCTGCATGGGGCCGTCCGGCATCCTGGCTTTGCTCGCGGGATGGATTACCACCGAAGTCGGCAGGCAGCCGTGGACCGTGTATGGCGTCTTGCGCACCGCCGATTCGATTTCGCCCATCGGGTCACAGCAGGCCGGCGTTTCGTTACTGATCTTCGTCATCGTCTATTTTCTCGTGTTCGGAACGGGCATCTACTACATGCTCAAGATGATGAAGAAGGGCCCGGCGAGTGGTGTCGAAGGCACCGAATCGCTCAAATATCCGGGATTGCACAATCGCACGCTCGATGCCGTTGTGGGAGAGTAAGACCATGCAAATCGACCTTCCGGTTATCTGGGCTGCCATCATCGGACTCGGTGTATTCATTTATGTGATGCTCGACGGTTTCGACCTCGGTGTCGGGTTGCTATTCCCCTTTTTCGAGGGCAAGGGTGAACGCGAGGTAATGCTGAATACCGTCGCACCGGTGTGGGACGGCAATGAAACGTTTCTCGTGCTTGGGGGTGCCGCTCTTTATGGCGCGTTTCCCGTGGTGTATTCGACGCTGTTGCCTGCCAACTACATGCCGCTGATCCTCATGGTGGTGGGCCTGATTTTCCGCGGCGCCGCCTTCGAGTTGCGCGCCAAGGCCACGCGCACGCAGCACGCGTGGGATCTCGCCTTTATCGGGGGCTCGGCGCTCGCGGCAATGTGCCAGGGAATCACGCTCGGATCGCTCCTGCAGGGTATCAAGATCGTCGATGACAAGTTCGCGGGCGACCCGTTCGACTGGTTCTCGCCATTCAGCGTGTTCTGCGGCTTCGGCGTGCTGCTCACCTATGCGACGCTCGGTTGCGGCTGGCTGATCCTGAAGACGGACGGTGAATTGCAGCGCAGGATGCGCGAGGTAATGCGCCCGCTCATTGCCGTGCTGTTTCTCGCGATCACAATCGTCAGTCTCTGGACCGTGCTGGGCCTGCCTGCCGTGAGGCACCGCTGGTTTTTTAGCGGCAATCTCGGTTGGTTCCTGCCGGTGCCGGTTCTGGTCGTGCTCTGCGTGCTGGGCATCTATCGCTCGCTCACTCGGCGCCATGAAGCGACACCCTTCCTGCTCTCCCTGGCGATCTGCTTTCTCGGCTATACGGGCCTTATCATCAGCATCTGGCCTTACATCATTCCGCCGTCACTCACAATCTGGGACGCTTCGTCGAGCCACTCAAGTCAGTCCTTTGCCCTCGTGGGCACGATCATCGTGCTACCGGTCATACTCGTCTACAACGCCATGCAATATCGTGTGTTCCGTGGCAAGGTTCGCGAAGGGGATCATGGCTATCACTGAAGCGCGTGTGACTTCCTGGCGCCTGCAAGATCGGCGAGACTCCCGCTCGCGCCAGCGCGAGCGTTTGGATTGATCATGCACGCCTCGCGCCGTGACAGGAACTGTCGCAATATCCTCGTCATTCACGTCGCACAACCGATTCGAATTTGTGCCCAGTCGAGCTACGCACACGAATCGAAGCTGGCGCTGGCGCTGGCGCTGGCAGCCCACTTTATCTCACAAGAAAAAGTACGATCATGATCGTTCGACCCCGAGAAAACTGGTTCCGTTTGCTGTTCGTCTGGAACGGATCGGTCCTCTCATCGATCATTCCACAACTGTGTTTCATGGCGGTTGTGAGCACGCTTGCCGTGTTTACGCACGGCCGCGTGTTCGGGGAAAAGATTCCCCTTAATACCGCGCCTTTTACGCTGTTCGGTGTCGCACTGGCTATCTTCCTTGCATTCCGAAACAATGCCAGTTATGAGCGCTTCAACGAAGCGCGGCACCTCTGGGGCAATCTGCTGATCGCGTCGCGATCGCTCACTTCGCAGATACTCTGCTATGTTCCCGAACATGCGGATACCTTGCGTATCGCAAAGCAAGTCATTGCCTTTGTGTATACCCTCAAGCACGAACTGCGTGCCACCGATTCCACGGCGGATATTCAGCGTCTCCTTGGTCGCGAACAGGCTGAGGAGTTGAGCGGGGTGGTCTACAAGCCGATGTTCATTCTCAACAAGATACGGCGTGAACTCACGGTTCCGAATCGCCGCATCAACACGTCCGATGCGAAGCTGTGGATGTTCGATGCGCAGCTCGACGAACTTGGCAAGGCGTTGGGCGGATGCGAGCGCATCGCCTCCACGCCCATTCCTTTTGCGTATAACGTCTTGCTACATCGGACGGTCTATTCCTATTGCGTATTGCTGCCGTTCGGACTCGTGGATTCCACGGAGTTCTTTACTCCGTTGCTCTGTGTCTTCATTTCCTATACGTTGATCGCACTTGAGGCGATCGCGAGCGAAGTTGCCGATCCGTTCAGCGTTGCCCCCAACGCGCTTGCGCTCGATGCGATGTCGCGGAATATTGAACGCTCCGTACTCGAGCTATGCAGATGTCCCATGCCCAAACCGGTTGTACCTGTTCGTCCTTATCAGCTTACGTGAACGAACGCCTATGCGGAGGTTGGAGCAACCTTTTCAGGCATGATCATATGATCGAATCCGTCGCATTCAATGAAGCGCTGCACCGCTTCACAGACTCTTTCAGGCGTTGCGGCATGCCAGAACACCTTGCCGTGGAACGTGAAGCGAGCCAGGCGACCTTCACGTTTCCCGCTTGCACCTGCACTTCGTCGGCAAGTATTATCTCTCGCACGCCGGTCCGTGCATTTCAGCTACAGTCGTTCGCCGGCGAAGTCTCTCCCGGATACGGGACCACGAAATTCAACCCCACGGAGTTTGGCATGAAGCCGATCGCTGGTCGTTTGGTGGCAGCCGCCACATTGTCTGTAGTGCTTACGTTTTCCGTTCAACCTTTGATGTCCTTTGCGCAAACTCCGGCTTCGAGCACGCACGCCACCCGGGCCGCAGAAAGAAAAGCAAATCACTTGCTGGAGCGTCAGGTGCGCGATGCCCTCGTGAAAGGGAAAATCGATACCGTCGACGTTCGGGTGATTGCCAAGCACGGAGAAGTTGGTCTAGCCGGTGAAGTCGCCCGTCAGGAAGACATTGAAAACGCGGCCACGATCGCAGGCCAGGTACCGGGCGTTACCTCGGTGAAGAACTATCTTTCGGTCGTTGAAGGCGGCCGATAAGGCGAAGATCGGGCAGCCCCGATCTATTCCTCTGTCGGTGAAACAGGGCAATTGGTTACAACCTGATAGTGGTGCACTCCTGCTGGAGTGGACCACTATCGGGCTTCCTGGCCTCGAGCATGAGGTTATTGCAAACGCCCGCACCCATCGGGTGCAAGGTCCCATACACGCGAACGGTATCAGGATAGCGCAGGGGTCGGTTATATCCCGGCTGAATCGACACTGATCAAGTGGTGCTCTGACTGGCGCAATATGGCTACAGGATTTGCGGTCACGAGATATCGACGCGGCGCGGTTATCGGGGCACCGCTTGCAATCTGGGTCATGGGACGCCATGCGTACTGCAGCATCCCGGCGTCACGTTGACGCTCGCGCTGATCGCGATGGTGTCATGGACTTTGTCGCGGCGGTCGTCGGCACTGGATTTCGCATTTCACCGGGTGGCTGAAAAGCCATCGGAGGAGAGCAGCCTGAGCAGGCGCAGCGTAACTGGATGGTCAAGCACCAGGACGTGTACTTGGACGCGACAAGAAAGGCCGCAATTCTGCTGATACGGGGTTGCTATGCCTGAAGGTGACTGCAGGGATCGCCGTCATTTCGATGGCAAGTCGCAAGTTGCGAGACGCGTTCGGTGTGGGTCTTATAGGCGTGCACGTTGTCATCGAATTGACGCGGGCACAGAAGGTGGCTATCGCGGTTTCGCCGTGGGAATTGTGGGGCTCGTCAGCCTGCGCAATGTGCTCGATCGTATTTTCCGGGCATCGCTGCCCGGCGGGATAGCCCCCAAAAAATCTGTACCTTCGGTATCTCAATGTACTGGCTGTTGCCTTTTCTGCCCAGACTATCGTCCGGCTCAAGGCTGCGTGCGACGTTAACTCCAACGGCATCTGGAAGGCTCCAGCCGTCAGAGGTCCTGTTAAAACAGGTGCGTTACCTTTAACCTGTTATCCCATTGGGAATTCAGATATTCAACCGCGAGCCGGCGGTGGCAGTGATGCGGCTTGTCTTCGCTGCACAGGAGGCATCCCTTATCGAACAGGGCTATATCGAGTTTGGTCTCGACTCGACGTGTTGCCAATAACTCAAGGTATTCCGCAGCGTAGCTTTCCCAGCTGAGTTCCTTTTTCTGATATCGCTTGAGCATCTCCTTCTCGGGTGCCAGGTCACGGAGTTCGATAAACCTGGCGCCGAGCAGTTCCGACAGAAAGTATTTGAGGTCGGGCTTCTTCGCAAACCCGGCGAGTTGTGAGACGTTATTCAGGCGCACATCCAGCAGTGTCCGAACTTCAGCCTTACGCAGCAGACCAAAGAACGTCTCCGCAGACTTTCTGGTAAATCCGATTGTCGCTACGTCCATATCCGCCCTTCCTTTCGCAGACGAGCTGTGACTATGGTCGGGTCAGGTTAAGGATGAGATGACACCGACCGCCCGTTCGTCACGATATCAAATCCGGAATCTGTATGCCCGGGGCGGCGTTGCCGACGCTCGCCGCGATAGTCCACTGCCGTTCCCGTGATTCGGGTCTGGCGTCAGCGACGCTGCTGGGTTCGCGTTTGCGCTCGTCGTGTGCTGCGCCACCCATGCTTGCTAATTTCCACCACCGTGCGCCGTTGGCACCGCCTGCGGGCAAAATGGCGAACGCGTTCCGTCAGGAGACAGGCTGCCCGATCCTTGTACATCGCGATTAACTTGCCTCGTGAGGTACCAGTGTTTTGAGGGTGCGGAGGTTGCTTCGGCTCCCGACGAATGGTTTCAGCTTCGTCGAAACACCTGGCCTGATGATGTTCAGGAGAGCGATGACGAATACGAATGGCGCCGACGCCCATACTTCGACGACGCCTCCGGCTTGGCTGTCGTGGTGAGGGTGAGCATATAGGGCAGAGCCCCGAGGTTATGCGCACGCTCCCGGCATTTGGCAATGCCTTTATTCCAATGGGGAGACAGTCGACGCAGGGCGCAGGATCTGGAGGCGACGAATATTCCCTATCTGGGGCGAGCGCTCAAGGATCCGGCTTTTGATGAATTCTGGCAACAGGACAGGCGGGATGTTGCTTGGTACTTCCTGGACGAGTTGGGATGGCACCGTACCGATGTAATCGTCGGGTGCATTGCACAAACTGTACTCGTAGGTAACGTGATACTCCATGGCGGGGACGCAAATAACTTTGTGTACGGATTGTACCCTTGTCTGTGCGGCCGGGGACGAGCCGGCGGTTCGGATTGGGCAAATGCGCTGGCGATCCGATCGAAAAGTGCAGCATGGCACTGGACCACGCGTTGCGCCGCACATGAGTGCGGTCTGCTCTCATGAGGGGGCCTGTCAGGAAACGAAGTTGCGGCCATTCCGGCCTGCGAGCGTTCGAGAGGTGTTCTGCGCGATGACAGCGTGCTAACCACCACGATCTTGCGATAGCAGGTTCGCCGTGCTTGCCGCTTGACGCGGCCAGCGCTGTCGACGTAGGGCGCGCATGCATTGCCGCGCTGGCGCAAGTGCATGCTGTACCAGCTATGGCGCACCCTGCCATTTTTCGCAGTTGATATTTCGTCTGAGAAAACCGAAAAACGATACGTGGGCGAAGCCCCATAACTCCACAGCGATCAACGCACACGATTGATCGCTGGCGGAAACTGCGCGTGCCACTCCGTTTGCAGGGGACAGCGAGAAACGGGCGCTGCCGGAACAATACAAGTATCCGCATTTGAGGCAGGGAACATCATGAAAGAACTCAATGCATGGACCGCCACGGAAATGGACAGCGTCCCGCCGATACCATCTGCAAACGCAGTCCCTGATCGGCGGTTGCGGCGGGCCGAAGCCGAAGTCCGTCGGCTGACCCGATGTGTTGAGCTGAAGGACCGGCAGCTCTGCGAGTTACGCAGGGCGCTCGCGCACTCGGCGACCGTTCACTATTCGTTTGAAGATCGCCTGCAGCGAGAACTCGATTCCCTCCGGATCATGGCGCCCAACGACGGATTCGAGGAACACTGGGGCACGCCAGCGAGCGATCAACCGGGTGAGGGCGTCGTCGTGAAGCTGCCCTATATGACATCGATCCTGTCCATTCTGTTCGATGCGATGTGTACCTTCTGGGGTGACTGCGATCGCGATCGTCCTCCGAAGTCTGCGACGGTGGCACACGCGATCGATGAGTGCCTCGGCTTGAGTTCACAACAGAATGGCGAGGCGTCGCGCAGCGGTCAGGCATATGCATCGGCGATCAGGCCGGACTGGGTGAAGGAGGCCGACAACCGGCATCATTGTCGGCCAGCCCGTATGCGCTGACGCTACGCTCCAGTGTCAAGCTGTCTAAACGGTTGCCTGCTTGCGCGTCGCCCCTCCGCGACAGACTGCGCCGGACATCTCATCGCACGCATGCCCCGAATGTTCGCAAGGTTCGGGAAGGGATAGCTCTCCGAAGCGGGTGACGGAGGCCAGCAATATAAGCGGATCGCACTGGAGTCTCTGGAAAGTGGGAAGCCCCAGGTCGATTGAGCACGCAACGATGTCGGAATGGGCGGATGCATGAACGTTCATATCGTGCAGTTCCAGCCCGAAACGTCGGTACAGGCGGGCAACAGGCCGTGAGACCACGCCGATCACGCGTGTTGCGCCGAACGAGAGGGCGAGCGCCATGGCATACGGGAACAGGGACATGCCCGACGTCGAGCCCGTCCGGCGATCCGGTAGCCCTGAACCGGCGAATCGCGACATCTCCCATACCGAAGGGGATGACGGCAGGGGGCATGGACCTGCAAGTTCCGGAAAGACGTTGCGGAGCAGATAGGGCCCAGTGGTCGGCATAAGTCGGGCGCATCCACATACCTCGCCGCCTCCTGACAGCGCGACCAGATGGACAGTATTGGCTCCGTCGAACTCATCCCACTCGCTTGTGGCATCCTGGTGGACGCCGGGTATTTCCCAGTGCAGGCGCTCGACGAAGACCTTGTGGCGGAAGACTCCGAGACGGCGATGGATATCCGGTGGCAGCTCATCAAGCCTGCCGGCGACAATGAAAGACATGGGCTCCTCCGGGTGTCAGCGTTTGACACGACGCTATCAGCGCACCTGCGGCGCGGAAACTCGGAGCTTTAGGAGGGTGTCGGTCAGCACGCAAGCGTGCGCTGACGCACCTTGCCTGCACGGCGGTGTATAGCGGATGTGAGGGATCTGTCGGAAAAGCAGGTTCAGGGTTTGATGATGCCCTGGACGCTCGCGTAGACGGCGGCGGCCGTCCTGCTGCACATGTTGAGCGCCTGCATTGCCTTTCCGATGTGGTAGTCAACGGTATAGTGAGATCGCCCGAGAATTTTGGCGATTTCGGCCGAGGTCTTGCCGCGGGCGACCCAGGTCAGGCATACGATCTGACATGGCGTCAGCAGGCGCGAGGCCCTGCATCGTGATATCGGGGAGAGCCGATGCAGTTCGCAATGAAACTGTGTGCTGATGAGGCAGGCGATCCGTGACTTGATGGCATCGTTCACGGAATGAAGGGGGCCGGACAGATTGAACAGCACGACACTGCCATCGGCCTGATGGACCGGGATGCTAAGGCCGCCGGGCAGCCCTGCCTCTTTTGCTTCGTCGAGCAGACGACGTTCGGCTTTGCTCAGGCCGGCGATATCGTGCCACCGGTAAGGCGTGGACTGGATGAACGCAGCCCGATGCACGGGATCGGTGGCCGCATAATCCCGCCCCTCGTAATACTGTACCCATTCCCGCGGGTAGTGGGCACCGATCATTTCTATCGCCGTGCGGCGTGGGTTGCTTGAGCGGCTGCGCATGACGCGGCTGATGACGTAATGGGGAAAGCCAAGCGTCGTGGCCGCGCTGCCGAATGAATCGACAAGCGAAGGAATGTCCGAAGCGGATGCAAGACGCATCACGAGTGCAGGCGTATCAGCCAGTAGATGATCCGCTTCAGATGCCCTGCGCTGGAGTTCGTTTGAACGGCGTCGAGAGACATGTTTCATCTTCGTCACCCCGGCGCTGCTCCACAGAATCCGGGTCGCGTGTGCCTCGCAGATGCAAGACTCTGTGCCACAGCCGCGTGGCTCATACGACGCGCGTCACCGGGGGTGGGGAGCCAGTCAGAGGTCCACACGTGACCGCCGCCTCAGCGGCGTCCCCAATCGTCAGCTCAACGCCTTACGGCCGCCCAGCTGACTGCATTTAACAATCATTATAGTATGCAGATTGCGAGTTGGAGGTTCGCGGTACAAAGATCCCAAGGGAATTCAGTTTGCCTTGCTCACGGGTGTCTGAAGCGGGAGGCGTGCCGTGGCGGGACCCTAGCGGACCAGCAGTGCAACTGCCGAAAATCCACCGATACCCCTTGCAAACAGCAGGAATGGCTGCCCTGGCGCCAGGTCGTGACACTGGGCAAGATTGATGAATGCATCGCTGACGGTGACGTGCCCGATGCGCGAAAAGTTCTCCGAGAACAGCCGGTCCCTGGGAATCCGCAGCGAATCCAGCAACCGGTGCCACGCAGGCAGGTCAAGGTGATGCGGCAGGATACGACGGATATCGTCCAGTGCGATATGTGCCTGCCGGGCGGTGTGTGTGATCAGTCTGCGCGCCGTGAAGAAGTGTTGTGCTGCCAGGCGCGATTCGTCTTGTTCCAGCACTCCTCGCCAGCCTGCGCCGGTGGCATGCATTGTGATCGCCACCAGGCGGTTGATGGGAGCGTCGCGCTCGATGAAGGCGGCAAACGCACCATCCCCCAGAATCCCTTCGGCGATCATTAATCTTTCTGATGCCAGCGGCATGACGTCGGCGCCGACAAGCAGCACCCGTTTCATATGGGGGCGGGCGACGAACATTGCCCTGATCACGCGCAGTGCGCCAAGGCCCGACGCACAATGCTGCTGCGCGAACGAAAAGGCTTCAGCGTTGCTGAAGCCGAACCGGTCACACAGCAGGCCCGGCAACGACTGTGGCGGCGGCGCGATGCTGCCCTGTAGTGTGTGAACATAGACGAGGCAGTCGACCTCACGCGGCGCAATAGCGGACGCAACGAGAAGGCGCTGAACCGCGCTGGCCGCCAGGCCAATTGCGGTTTGTCCGTTCGCACTGCGGTACTTATACATTCCGGCCTGCTCAAGTTTCCGCACGGTGGCGATCGTCTGCCGGGTACGTTGCCCCCAGTCCCGGATATTGTCGATGCACGGGGGGAGATAAAAAGCGACGTGCGCTATGCCGAGATCGGGAATCATGAGGCGGGGCGGACCTCGTCATGCTGACAGAAGGAGGGCACGCCGTTCGCGCCCAGCAGCGCCGAGCCGACGAAACCACCTATCCCGTAACCCCAGAGCAGCGTGCGGCGCGCTCGCAGAGACGCCGTGCGGTTAAGTGTCTGTGCCAGTCGTACGATGGAATCGGCTGCGCCGAGATGAATACCGACCTCATGCTGCGCTCTCGCGTTTGGTTGGCCGAAATGCTCACTGACTGCAGCCGCGAGCGACGTCATGCCTGGCTGTCCGACAATCTCGTCAATTTCATCGCAACGAAGGGCGTGTCGCGCGAGGAGAAAGTCGATTATCGACAGCAACGAGAATGTCCAGGCCTCCGGGACGACTTCGGTACATCGTCCGACCTCCTGGGGAACGTGCCGGACTGCTGCATCGAGCAGGTACAGGCCGTCTGTTCTCCGGTCGGCTCTTTCAACGAGCAGTGCACCGGCAGCGTCCCCGTGCACGATGCCAGGTCCGCAGATTCTGGAAAACGGCGGATACCATTTCTCCGCTGCAACGATCAGTATCGTGTGCACGTCCGGTTCAGCGTCGAGCAGGTCGGAAGCAAGCCTTAACGCTGTGAAGGGTGACGCGCCATGCTGCTGCGAGACCGAAAAAGCAAAGCACGGCGGTCCCACTTCGGCACACAGCCGCCCGGCAACCGTCGTGGAAACGTGCTCGTCCGGTATGCTATGGCAGAACATCACGACATCGATGGGTCGCACGCGATGCGGCCGCACCGAGCAGATCCCGTTTGCCACTTTTGCGGCGAGTCCTGACAGATCTGTCCTGGTTTCGACCGGTATCTCGCACGCCAGGTCGAGCGGCAGAAGACCGGGAGGCACAGGCAGCGAACCACCGGTTTCCCCATGTGGCGACGCCTCGATCCAGTGCCCGTAGTCGGGATGCCACGACTTCACCCAGGCATCCCAGCCAGAATGACCGGTCGCGCGAAGTGCCGGCTCCATTGCCGTCCATCGGGACAGCGTCATGGTATCAGGCACCCAGGCCGTCACGGCGGTGATGACGGCCGGGCTCATGGGCCGCCCGCAGCTGAATGGAAGCCGTTGGGCAGATCGCCCGGCAGCAGATCGTAGAGGACTCGCCCGCATCGCGATCCCTGCATGACATGGCAATCGCGCTGCATCCCGATCATGCGGAATCCGATCCGTTCGAGCAGGCGTCGCGAACGTACATTGCAGTCCACGGCCCATGCCGTGATGCAATGCAGCCGCCCGATTTCAAACGCCTCGCGAAGGATCGCCGTGGAGGCGAGAAGCGTCATGTTCCTGCACGCGGGCCGCCGACTGTCGCGCAGTACCCAGAATGAGCCCGTGCCAAAGGCGTGTGTGAGATCGCTGACGGCAACCAGTCCACTGGCGAGGGGGTTGCCCGTGGCGCCGAAGACGCGGAGACGATGCCGGCCGCCTTGCATCATGAGCTGCACAGCGAGAACGGGAAGCGTCTGGCGACCCTGCCCGAAGTCGAACCACTGGTTGATGCCCGGATCGGCGAGCCAGGTCGCGATGTCATTGACGTCATTGCCATCGGGCTCACGCAGCCAGCATGAGGCCGTTCCTACGGACGTCTGGAGGGATCCTTCCGTCTGCCGGATGGATGCCTGTGCCTTTGCGTCGTCCCTCACATCGAACCTCCTGCCGGTGTACGTTTCACCCGATTACGGTGAACGCGCGCAGCGCGGCCTCGACCTTCATGAGCAGCATCGCAAACCAGTGCACCGTCTGGAAGCGAGCCGACGGCGGCAGTCCCTGCACGTAGCCATGGCCGCCGCAAAGCTGCACGAGTTCCCTTGCAACGTCCAGTGCCTCAGTCGCAACGTGGTGGGCCATCGACCGTACGGACCTGATCTGCACCTGCGTCTCCTGTGCTGCGACGGACCGGAGAAATAGGCGGGTGGTATGAGCCGAGATGAGCATGTCGGCGAGCCGCGCGGCGACGAGCTGATGCGCAGCGATCGGCCTGCGGAACGTCTGGCGGGAAGCGCTGTAGGCCAGGGCGAAGTTCACGCCCTGCTGGACCGCGCCAGAAAGCAGCGCAGCGAAGTAGATGGCTGCGTCGACAAGCCACCGCCGTACCGAATTGCCGTCGGTCCTCCCGTCATCGGGCACCACCAGACACTGCATATCGCCTGCGCATGGTGGTGCTGTGGTGTATCGTCCGATCGAGAGTGCGCCCGGCAGGGCAACGACGGCGGAGTATGGTTCGACCCGCCGGGCAGGTAGCTTGGCGAGCACGAGCTGCGGATATCCGCCCTCCAGCCGGACCATCATTGCGTGCGAGGATGCCTGCTGGCGCAACACCCAGAAACCTGAAGCGTCGACGTCGGGTATGCCAGGCGCAATCGATGTCGTGCCGTCAAGGTAGTGCTGGATAGGCTGGTCGGGCAGCCGATCGAGTGCATCGTACTCGCGCAGCGTCATCAGTGCGGCGCTGCTGAGTGTCAGTTCGGCGGCCCGCTCGAGCGGGCCCGCCGCGAACTGTTCAACGACCAGTGCAAGGTCGTGCCGGGTGATGCCCATGCCGCCCATCTGTTCCGGCAGGATCATGGTCGCGAGGTCGAGCGTGGCGGCGAGCTGGACCGTTTCGGTCCACCGCGTGGAGTCGGGTGCGCCTCCCAGTAGCGGCTCGAGGCGCTCGCGTGCGAAGTCCCTTGCGGCCGCAACGAGCCCCTGCTGGTCACCGTCGAGCGCCCACGACACAGGTACGGGATCTGCAACAACGGATTCACGGAATGGCATGACGTTTCTCCGGGATAGGGCAGTGTCACACGAGCATTTCGACGGGTTCCGGGTGGCTGAGGAAATGCACCGGACTTGCCGAATGGCCATAGGCACCCGACTGCTTCACCACCACGAAATCCCCGATGTGCGCTTCGGGAAGTTCAACGTCGTCCGCGAGGCGGTCGAGCGGCGTGCAGAGGCACCCGACCACGTAACACCGCTCGCGTGATATGCCGTCTGGCCGGTTGCCGATCACGACCGGAAAGTTGCGGCGCAGGACCTGGCCGAAGTTGCCGGAAGCCGCCAGATGATGATGCAGTCCGCCGTCCGTGATGACGAATGTTCTGCCGCGCGAGACTTTCCGGTCAATGACACGGCACACATAGATGCCGGCCTCTCCTACGAGATAACGCCCGAGTTCCAGAATGGGCGTGGTTCCGGGCAGACGTTCGCAAAGCCTGGGCAGCCAGTCGTGCATCGCTTCGCAGACCACCTTCGTGTCGAGTGGTGTTTCGCCCGGAAAGTAGGGGATGCCAAAGCCGCCACCCAGGTTCACGAACCGTAGTGGTCGAGGCAGATCACTGGCGAGCCGAAGGATGAGATCCACGCTCTGGCGCTGGGCCTCGATGATGGTTGAGGCATGCAGGCACTGCGAACCCCAGAAGACGTGGAAACCGGCGAGCGCGACTTCCCGCGTTTCGAGTTCGTGCAGCAATGCCGGAATCTGGTCGACATCCACGCCGAACGGAGCCGCACTGCCGCCCATGCGCATGCCGCTGTGGCCGACCTGAAAATCGGGATTGATGCGGATCACCACGTTCGGCTGCACGCCAAGCTCCCATCCGAGCGCGGTAACAAGGCGCAACTGGGTATCCGACTCGACGTGAACGTTGACGCCGCTGGCGACCGCGCGGCGCAGGTCGTCGTGAGACTTGCCTGGCCCGGCAAAGCCGATTGAGTCGGGAGTGGCACCGGCATCGAGTGCCAGCGCCATCTCCTGCGCGGAGGCAACATCGAACCCGTCGACCCGTTGGGCCAGGTAGTGGATCACGGCGGGCATCGGGTTCGCCTTGATCGAGTAGTGCAGCTGCATGGCGGAGGGCAGCAGGCTGCGCAATTCCCGCACACGGGTGTCGATCGCCGAGCGGTCGTACGCGAAAAAGGGTGTCTGGCCGGCACGGTCGGCCAGCTGGCGCACGTCGATACCATTGAACTGCAGCCCGGGTGGGCGCTGGAGGAAAGTCAGGCTCATGATGTCCGCTCCCCTGAACGACCCGTCAGCGAGGCGGCCCCGCACGACGCAACCCCGCTGCGGAGCGCTGCCCTGTCGAATTTCCCGTTGGGATTGCGCGGCATATCCCGATAACTCACGATATGCCGGGGAACCATGTAGCGTGGAAGACGCTGCATGCACCAGTCGCGCAGCCCATCGACATCCGCATCACCGGCGAGGACGACAAATAGCGCCACGGCTTCGCCGAGCTCGTCATCCGGCACACCGAGCGCTACGGCTTCCACGACGAGGCCACTTGCATGTACCGTTTCCTCGATCTCCTCAGGACTGATCCGGTAGCCGGAACTCTTGATCTGGGCGTCGTTGCGAGCGATGAAATAGAGAAAGCCTTCACTGTCGTATCGCACAAGGTCCCCGGACCACACCGCGATGTCACGCGGCGTGCCGCCAGGTTTCGCCTCAGGCGAAGGGCGGTAGCGCTGTGCGGTGCGCGCTGCGTCGTTCCAGTAGCCGAGCGTGACGCACGCGCCCACATGGACCAGTTCGCCCGGTTCGTCGGGAGCGCACGTCGTACCGTCTTCACGGACCACCAGGACGCGCGCATTGGGCACGGCCTTGCCAATCGAATCCGGCCGATGGTCAACCTCGGCCGGGTCGAGGAACGTGGAGCGGAACGCCTCCGTCAGCCCGTACATGAGGAAGGGGGTGGCGCGCGGAAACAGCGCCCTCAGCTTCTGCAGGACGGGTAGCGGAAGGCGTCCCCCGGTATTCGCGAAATAGCGCAGATTGTTGCGCGCCGCGTCGGGCCAGTTTGCTGCTGTAAGCTGCATCCACAGGGGCGGCACACCCGTGATCGCTGTGATGCGCTCCCGCACGCACGCAAGGACGGCGTCGTGCGCCGTGAGATAGTTCAGCAGCACCGCTGTCGCGCCTGCCGACCAGGCCGAGGTCAGCTGGCTAAGGCCCGCATCGAAGCTGAGTGGCAGGACGGCGAGAATGCGGTCCGACGGACCGTGCCGCAGGTACTCAGCGACGCTCCAGGCGCCTTCAAGCAGGTTCCGGTGGCTGAGCATCACGCCCTTGGGCAAACCGGTCGAGCCGGAGGTATAGAGAAGGGCCGCAAGGTCAGTATCGATACAGGCGGCACCCGCAGACGGGATGGACGCGTCGTCGGGCCGGGTGATGCACAGGTCTCGCCAGCGGTGGAGCCTCACCGAGCCCGACAGCACAGAAGGCCCCGGGTCCGGTTCATCCACGATGATCACGTCGACCACAGGCGCAACGCCCTCCGCGGTCAGGGAACGGGCGCGCAATGCGGAGGTGACGAGGCACCGGGCGCCGCTGTCCCGAAGCACGTGGGCCACCTGGCCCGGTTTCAGGAGTGGATTCACCGGAACGAAAACGCATGCTGCGGCACTCGCGCCGAGCATCGACACAACGGTCTCAATTCGCTTGTCGAGGAGGACGGCGACGCGTTCGCCCGGAGCCACGCCGAGGGATGAGAGGGCCTGCCCGAACGCATGGCTGTGCTGCATCAGCTGGCGGTAGGTGAGGCGGACATCGCCACAGACGAGCGATTGCGCGTCGGGTGTGCGGCGAGCGGCCGACTGGACGAGATCAAGGAGATTTCTCATGGCTGGATAGCGGTCAGGTTCAGGATCAGTGGCGGATCACCATGGCGCCAAAGCAGCCAGCAAGTCCGCTGGAGAACAGCAGGGAACAGGAGCCCGGTTGCCCGTGCGGCGCGGTGTGGAAGTTGATGAACGGATCCGCGCCGAACACGTGCCCATGGCGTGAGAAATTGGCCATGTAAAGGCGCTCCTGTGGTACGGACAGCATGGTCATGAGGCGCGACCAGCCAGGCAGGTTCACGTGGTGAGGCAGGACATGGACAAGTTCATTGCCCGTGACGCCAGCCTGTCGCAGCGCCGCACGCATCGTGGCGAATGCCGACCAGTAGTAACGGTCGTCTGGCACGGGCTGCAGGTCGTCGTCGGTGCCGCGGAAGTAGCGCCCGTCGGTATAAAGGTGCAGTCCCACGATGTCGTTGTGGCCGCCGCCGCGCTCCAGCAGGAGCGCGCATGCGCCGTCGCTGTGTAGTGCGAGATCCTGGATGGCGCGCAGATGGTCGCAGCCTGAACCCATCACGTCCGCGCAGACGACAATCGCCCGCTGGATCGGGCGCCCCGCGAGGGTGAGCACGCGCAGCACGCGGATGGCGGCCATCGGCGAGACGCAGTTCTGCTGCATCACCGAGAACGCGAGTGCGCGGTCCAGTCCCATATGGGACTGGACGAAGGCTGCCGTGCCGGCAGGCGGTGCCATGACGCTGCTCTGGATGGTGTGCGTGTAGATCAGGGAATCGATACTTGCCGGTGTCGTGCCCGTATCTTCAAGCAGGGCGGCAACCGCTTCGCAAGCGAATGTGACGGGAGAAGCCGCTGCGGCGTCGTGGAACTGCTGCACACCGTTCTTCAGCAGTCCCGTCGCGCGGGCCTCGGGCAATCCGCAGCGACGAGCCCAGGTGTTCGCATCGACCGACCGGGCCGGAACGCTGAATGCGATACCGGACAGCGACAGCACGGAACGGGTTGAGGGCGCAGGCATCGCTAGCTCCCGCAGTATTGAAGGATCGCGCAGGCAGCCTGCGCCTGGAGGCCGGTCGCCCACAGCAGGATGCGTTGCCCATCCGTCGGAGCAACCGACCGCAGCAATACGTGGAGCTGCGCCAGCGCGTCTGCGGCACATAGATACCCGATGTCGCGCGGTTCGGGGTACCACATCCGCCAGACAGGAAGCCCGGCATCTGCACTGACGTCGCATGCCAGGGTGGTATTGATGCGCGGGGGCACTACCCAGTTGATTTCCGCGGGGTTCAGGCCTGCCTGCGTGCACGTCCGCCCGATGACTTCGACCAGGACTGTTTCGTCGACACAGACATCGAGGAACGAAAATGGGAGGCCGGGCGTATCGACGTTGACAGTGAGCACGCGCCATCCGGGCCCCACCTGCCGCGTGACCAGCGCGGCGGCTGCACCGTCACCCAATGCGGTGAGCGCGCCGACCTGCCTGGAGAACGGTGGCAGCCAGCGTTCAGCGCCGACGATCAGTGCGCTGCGCATGCGCTCGTCGCTGGCCATCATGTCGGACACCATCTGCAGCGCAAGAAAGAAAGAGACACCCTGCAGCTGTCCAATTGCGAACGGCACACCTGTCGATCCCAGCTCGCTGTGCAGCCGCCCCGCGCACGATAGCGCGAGGTCGTCCTCAAAACTTGTCGCACAGACGATGAGCTGGTCCGGCGGGAGGTTGTCCTTCCCGGGAGACCGGCGCATGGTTTCCCTTGCGACCATTGATGCCATTTCCGAGAGCAGGAGGCGTGACTCGCAGGCGACGTACTCCGGCATCGCGGTGCCCGGCGGGCTTGCCGAATGATGGACGGAGCCCGGAACCACCTCAGGGCGCCAGCGCAGCGTATCGGCATAGACTGACCGCATGATGGCTTCGCGCGCGGATGAAGGGGGGGCCGGATGCTGTAGCGCAACGTTGGCCCGCACGCGCGCTGCCGGAACATACCGCGCCGTGGTCGCTATGCAGGGCCGCTGGCGAACGGGGTCAGTCGCGGGGGACATGGGATTCCACGAAGTCGACGAGGTTGCTGAAGCGCATGAACAGATCGGCAGACAGGTCCTCAGGCGCGAGCGTGAAGCCGAAACGTTCCTCGAGCTGAAGCAGCAGGTCTGTCATGTTCATGGAGTCGACACCGACGTCGAACAGGTTGGTGTCGTCTGCGATCAGGTCTGCAGCCACGGTGCTGCCGATGGCCGATACCAGGCACGACCGGATCGTGGCGGCGATTTCCTCGCGTCTGGGGCTGTGCGTGTCATGCGTCATGGGATGTCTCCTGCCCGGGCTGGCGTACGTTGGCGATGTCAGGGGATGAGTCGGACGCGGTGGTGTCGCGGGAGGGAGGCTCCGTGATGTCCCACGAACTTGGCGTCGATCGCAGCGCGGCCCGCGCAATCATGAGTCGCTGCAGGTCGCCGGTGCCTTCCATGATGTCGAAGGCCCTGGCGTCCCGGTAAGCCTGCTCGAGTGACGGACAGGCGGTGATGCCGTCGATACCGGCGAGGTCCATTGCGGCGCGCGTCACCCGCGCGGCCACGCGCGAGGCAAACGCCTTGGTCATAGACGAATCCATGGGCGTCACGATGCCGCGATCCGTCTTCCAGGCCGTGCAGTGACAGAGCAGCCAGGCGGCCGTGATCTGGCGGTCGATGTCGAGCAGCGTCGCTGCCACGCCTGCCACGTGCTGATGCCTGTCCACGGGTGTTCCACCCCCATCGAGCCAGGCGGCGAGGTCCGCGCGCACCCGCCGGCAGGTACCGACCATGACGGCGGAAAGCAGTGGCCGGAAGTAGTCCCAGGATCGCTGCGCACCCGAGAAGGCGTCGTCGAGCGGCTTCTCGTCGCCGCGGACAAGAAGCGCATCGTCGGGTACCTCGCAGTCGGCATAGGAGAGCACGGCAAGCTGGGTTGCGCGCAGGCCGGCCATCCGCTCGATGCGCGAAACCGTGAATCCGGGTGTATTGCAGTCCACGAGGAACGCGCGGATACCGTAGCGGCCCATCTGCCGGTTGATCGTGGCAAACGTGATCACGCAACCGGCGCGTGCGCCGTTTGTGATAAAGCACTTGGTGCCATTCAGGGCCCAGCCTCGGCTGGTTTTCCGCGCGGTTGTACGCATGGCAGTCGCGTCGGAGCCACAGTCAGGTTCGGTGATGGCGAAGGCGCCCCAGCGTGGCGTGCCGGACTGGAACCCCTGGAAGAACCGGGCCTGCTGTCTGGCGGATGCGAGCGCAACGACCGGTGGCATGGCGAGTCCCGGGCCGGGCAACGCCAGCGCAAGGCTCGCGTCGGCCTCCCCGAGGCAGGCCATCAGCGTTGCCTGCGCCACGAGGGACTGCAGGGCCGGGCAGCCGCCGTACCGGGTGGGCACGAGGTTCATGTTCAGGGCGGATACGTCGTCCGGGCGCCAGGGAGGACCGGCGATGTCACCGGTCACGTCTGATTCGAGGCTGACTGCCCGCATTCGCCGCGCGAGCAGTCCGAGATCGAGCCCGCGATCGGCGAGCGCGGTACCGATATCATCGATGGTGTGAGCCTGCTGCAGCGTCTGTTGATACTGGGCCATGACATGTCCCCCGGGCTGGGCGCATCTGCGCCCGGGACCGATATTCACGCTTACCCACGGACAAGGTTCACGTGTCGTATGGCCAGAGCGTAGGCATCAAGGCCCGGGTTCGTCACCTCCAAACATTAGGAGGGTGTTGTTTGGTTGCAGTCGCGGGGACGTCACGGCGGTCACGCTACGGCAGATGTCCGATAATGACGTTCAGACCAGAGAATGATCGGCAACTACGGGTGTGACGTATGGCAGCGCGAAAACAGACGACCGAGAAAGAACCGTTGCTTCAGCCAGACAACAAGGGACCGCGCACGACCAAGCGGGGAGATCAGGTGGCCGAGCTCATCAAGAGCTGGATTACCGACGGAAAGCTGCGCCCTGGCATGCGATTGAACAAGGAGGCGGAGCTTCAGGAAATGTTCAGCGTCAGTCGCGGGTCCATGCGCGAGGCTCTCAAGTCCCTGGAGGTGCAGGGGCTGGTGCGTCTGAGTACCGGGCCCGATGGCGGAGCGACGATTACGCGGGTGCCGCTCGCCCGCGCATTCCAGTCGCTACAGAACTACCTGTTTTTCGAGAGCATCAGTCTTGAGGACATTTATGCTGTGCGACGTGTGCTTGAACCGCTACTTGCGGCGGGAGCGGTGGAGCATCTGACTGACGCGGATCTGGAAGCGCTCGAGTGCAGCGTGGAGGTATGCGAGCCATTTGCCGCGAGTCACGAGCGCGCGCTCGATCAGCGACAGGAGGACATCCGTTTCCACGATGTGCTGGCCCGGGCGAACCCGAACGCATTCCTCCGGCTCAGCTGTCAGATTATCAATCAGATGCTGCATAGCCTGGTGATCGTTGCGGGCAATGTGACGCGAGACGATTACCAGGCGTTTGGCCGGCAGACCGTGGTCGCGCACCGCGCGATCCTGGATGCGGCAAGGCGCCGCGACACAGCGGCGGTGGAAAGTCTCATGGCGGCCCACATGGAGGAGGCGGAAGCGCAGCTTCGCAAGGTGCACGCCGCCTTGCGTCAAAAGCTGGTGCTGGATTCGGACGTCGGGCTGCGCACAGGAAGGAAAGGTGGTTCGTGACCTGGCGTTCGGTCCGCGTTCTGCAGATCCAGGCGTCTTTCCTGATAGCTAGTCTCAGTGCGTTTGGCGGGTAGCAAAGGACGAGGAAAGCGTGCGCACCAGGTCGGCGAATGGCGCGCGTCCGAAAGCGAGTTCCAAAATGTGGCTGGCCCAGAGCACGAGCGCATCCGCGTGACGCCCACCAACGATCTGCACACCGACTGGAAGACCTTCCGGAGTCGTGCCCGCGTAGATACTTGCTGCAGGCAGGCCGAGCTGGTTGCACCAGGCCGTGAAATGGGGAAACAGCTCATGGTTTGCCGCGAGTTCTGCCAGTGGCATGGCGACCCGGGTATACACCGGGCAGATGACAAGATCGTACCGCTCGAAGAACGCGTTGATAGCAGCGCCAAGTTCCCCTCGCTCGATGAGGGCGCCAAGCAACGCCTGGCGCGATATCGCCGCACCGGCATCAGAGTATGCCTGCAATGATGGATCGAGCGCCGCCCCTGCGTCAGCCATGCCTTCGGTAAGCTGCCGACAGCAGGCCGGCCAGAGCGTGGCGTGAACCGCGTTGCAGCGGACGATGCCGGGGGGATCTTCCTGTTGGACCTTGGCGCCCAGGTCACGGAAGATGTCGGCTGCGCGTTGGACTGCGTCCAGAACACTGGCTTCGGGCGTGACAGCGAGGCCCAAGGATGGACTGTACGCTATGCGCACGCCGCCCGGTGTTGGCTTGCACTTCAGACCCAGTTCATAGTCGCTGCCGTCGTGCGGTAAGGCGTACCAGTCACGACTGTCGGGGCGGCTGATGACGGTCAGGATTCGGGCAGCATCTGCGACGCACCGGGTCATCGGGCCGATATGGCTCAACAGCCCGAACGGACCGCGCGGAGCATGAGGAACGCGGCCGAAGCTCGGTTTGAAACCAAACGTACCCGTGAATGCGGCTGGAATCCGGATCGATCCGCCGCCGTCGGTGCCGATCGCGGCCGGTGCCATACCGAGCGAAACTGCGACGGCCGCTCCGCCGCTGCTGCCGCCCGGAGTCCGGCTCGTATCCCAGGGATTGCGCGTTATTCCGGTCAGTGGACTATCGGTGACGATCTTGTGAGCGAAATCTGGCAAGGTGGTCTTGGCGAAACAGAGCGCACCAGACTCGCGAAGTCTCGCTACAGATGGACTGTCGTGGGGTGATGGCGTTTCATCGGTGACGCGTGAGCCGTATCGTGTGGCGAGTCCGGCAACCGCGACGTTGTCCTTGACGCTGATTGGCACCCCGTCGAGCGGGCCAAGCGGGCGATTGCCTTTCCACCGTTTCTCCGATGCGCGGGCCATGTCGAGCGCGTCCGGAGCTATCTGGCAGAAGGCATTCACGGCTGGATCGAGCCGCTCGATACGCGTCAGCACGGCCTGGGTCACCTCGACCGGAGAGGTTGCGCCCGACTTATATAGCGCGTGAAGTTCCTGTGCCGTCAGATCGCAGATGTCGTCACTCATATCATCTCCATAGTTAATCATCATAAATACACATTAGACATCGCTTCTGTCCGTGTCAAGTGATCATCTTTCTGGAAAATTCGTGGTAAACGAGCGATGTGGCAGCGTTGACATCCAGATTTTGAGGGCGTAGATTTATGGTCAGAAATAACTGATCGATTTCCTTCGGGAAAGGATAGTGTCGGCGTAAGACGTGACGCAAGTTTGACGGGCACCGTGGTTCGGTAGCAGGAACCGGTTGGCGCGGGTTGCTGGTTTAATGCCCTGAACCGTCCAGGTGTCAGTTACGGCGTCGTCTTCGGCTGGCCACGAGACTCAGGAAGTCTTAGTTTATTCCTGGGCCAGTTTCTCTGCACTGGCGAGGAGGGCTCTCTTCTTTTCCTTGCTGAGCCTGCCGGCGATTGCGAGCAGGCTCGCGAGGAGATCGTCGTCCTCGTAGAGGAAGCCTGTAGGGACGAGCAGCGCCCGCGCCAGACGCTGACTGGTCTGTATGGCTGGGGGGTGTTTGCCCTTTTCGTACTGGTTGACGCGGGTGCTGGCAGAAAATTCGTCGATACCCGCCTGGATGCCGAGCTGCTCTTGAGTCAGGCCCGAGCGCTGTCGCGCCTGTTTCAGGCGTCGAGGGAAGACGGCATCCGATGTAGTTGTATCGCGCGACATCCGGCGAGTGTCCCGGATTCGCTCAGGGATTTTACTAAGTAATTCTTAGTCGAAAGACTAAACATTACCTGGTTTCTTGATCCTGGATGTTGCTGATTGGGATAGCGTCTCCGCATTCGCGAGGAGGACCTTCTTCCTGCTCCGGGTGAGCCGGGCTGCAGCGACGAGAAGAGCTGCAAGCAGATCGTCCTCTTCGTAGAGAAAAGAGGTGGGGACATGCAGTGCCCTCGCCAGACGTTGCCCCATCCCGAGATGGGGCAAGTGTTTGCCTCTTTCGTACTGGTTGATGCGGGCACTGGCAGAGAATTCGTCGATTCCTGCGTTAATGCCGAGTTGTTCCTGGGTAAGGCACGAGCGTACCCGCGCCTCTTTCAGGCGTTTGGCAAAAACGGAGGATGTCGCGTGCTTAGCCGGCATCCTAGGAGTCTCTGGGAATTGCTCGGCCTTTTTACTAAGAGTTCCTTAGTCTTGATCCTAAGGAACTCTTGGTGGTGAGGGCTGAGGTACGGGAAAGCGGCTCGTTTGCCGATTGCACATCCGGGGCAACGGCTGCGCAGACATGAAGACTGGGACTGACTTATATGACGACGATTTTGAACATTCTGGGTTACGTGAGCATTCTGATCCTGGTTGCGCTTGGGCTGGCGATCGTCTTCGGCATGATGGACATCGTGAACCTCGCGCATGCCGAGTGGGTCACGATTGGTGCCTACGCGTTAGCTGTCGCGCAGGCAGTTGGCGGGCAGCAGGCGTTCTGGCTTGCCCTCTTCGCGGCCCCCGCAGTCGGGGCGTTTCTCGGCTGGTGCCTCGAAAGGTTCATCATCCGGCTGCTCTATGACCGGCCGCTGGACACGCTCCTCGCGACCTACGCGATCAGCCTGATCCTGCAGAAGGTGCTAGAGCTGATCTTTGGCACCCAGCCGATGCTCGTCTATGCCCCGTTCAGCGGGGCAGTACCAGTTCCCGGCGGAAGCTATCCAGCCTACCGGATCTTCGTGATCGGCGTTGCACTGACCGTGACGGCAGGATGCTGGCTGCTGTTCGCGCGAACGCGCTTTGGTACCCAGTTGCGCGCGGTGATCCAGCACCCTGCGATGGCGGAGGCCGCGGGCATCGACACCCGGCGTCTGAACCGCATCGCTTTCTGTGGTGGAGCGGCACTCGCCTCGCTCGCGGGTGTACTTGTCGCGCCGATGGTGTCGGTCGAATCGCATCTGGGCGTTTCCTATCTCGCCAAGGCGTTCTTCGTGATCGTGCTGGGCGGCATCGGGTCGATCGCCGGCAGCATCCTGGGCAGCGCAGTCATCGGTACCGCCGAGACATTACTGAGTTATCGCATCGATCCCTCCCTCGCATCCGCAGTGGTGCTGGTTCTGTCCATTGTGGTGATCCGGTTCAGACCACAAGGGCTGATTCCGGGATTCAGCGCGGCCCATCAGCTTCTTGGTAAAGGATAAGGCGTATGTCTGGAAAACACGCAGGCTGTCTGCGGCTCTGGTTCTCGCAGCCCGCCCTCGGCCCCAGGGATGCTTCCCCCCTGTTGATGTGGATCGCAGCCGTGGCTGCAGTGGTCCTCGTGCCATTGGTTGCCAGTCCCTGGTTGCTGGCGATGGTGCGCGATGCACTGGTGATGGGGATCCTCGCGTTGAGCTATGACCTGCTCTGGGGACGTGCTGGCGTGCTCACGCTCGGGCACACGACGTTCCTGGGCCTCGGCGCCTATGGATTTGCCGTCATGACCGTCCAGTTCGGACAGGCGCCCTTGACGGGCGTGGCGGTCGGTGTGCTTTGCGCTGCGGGTGTCGCTGCCGTGATTGGCTATTTCCTGCTTTTCGCGGGGGTGAGGCTCCACTTCTTCGCCATCATCAGCCTTGCCGTGCTGATCGTCGCACAGCAGCTCGCCGTCAGCTGGCAGTCGGTCACAGGGGGCGATACGGGCATCCTGGGTATCCCCGGGCTGTCGTTCAGCGTGGACGGTTATGCATTTGACCTGAGCGGTCCCCGGACGTCCTGGTACACCGTGGCGGCCATACTGCTCGCCGCGACGGGCCTGATCTGGCTCGTGTGTCGCAGCCACTACGGCAAGGTGCTCAATGCGATCGCAACCAACGAGTGGCGCGCGAAGGCTTGCGGCTATCACACGCCGTTGCACCTGCTGCTCGTCTTCGTCGCGTCGGCGGCGCTTGCTGCAGTCGCCGGCGTGCTGATGGCGGCGTGCTCGGGGGTGGTGGCGCCAGACGTGTTCTCGCCGCTTCTTGCGACCGAAGTCATCCTCTGGGTAGCTATCGGTGGCCGGGGAAGAACTGGTGGTCCCGTCGTCGCAGCGGTCGCCCTGACGCTGCTCAGGCAGGCCGTCTCCAGTTACAGCACGGACGGCTGGCCGCTGATGCTCGGGGGTCTGTTTCTCGCCTGTGTGCTGTTCATGCCGAACGGACTACGCCTTGACGGATGTGTGGTGGGTGCGCGCCGGGCTGGTCGGGCGATAAGGGGCCGACGACGGGTTCAACCGATTCATCGCGCGGGCCACGCACAGGAGAAGCGCTAATGGACAGCCAGTTTCTTCTGGGCACCGGCCTTTCGCGCGCGTTTGGCGGGATCAGGGCGGTGGCCGGCGTCGACGTCAGCATCGCGCCACGCGACCTGCTGTGTGTGATTGGTCCGAACGGGGCCGGCAAGAGTTCGCTCGTCGGCCTGCTGTCGGGCGCGATTACCCCCGGATCCGGTGAACTGTATCTCGATGGTGAGCGGATGACAGGCCGCCCGATGCACGCGTTCTGCCGGCGCGGTGTGGTGCGCAAGTTCCAGGGGACCAACACCTTCCTCACGATGACCGTGCGCGACAACCTGATGGTGGCAGGCCTGGGCGTCGCGGCTTACCGGGCCTCGCCCATGCCGGATCCCGACGCCGTCCTGGAAGAAGTGGGTCTGTCCGGGCAGGCGTGCGAACTCGCGTCGCATCTGCCGCATGGGGAGCGGCAGTGGCTCGAAATCGGCATGGCGATCATGTGTCAGCCCGCACTGCTGCTGCTCGACGAGCCTGCGGCGGGCCTCTCTGCAAAGGACGCGCAGCGGCTGGTGCGCCTCATCCACCGGCTGCGGGAGCGGTGCGCGGTACTCGCCATCGAGCACGATCTGGACTTCGTGCAGTCTCTCGCGTGCGAGACATGGGTGATGCATCGGGGCGAAGTGGTTCGACGCGGATCGTATGCGGAGATCGCAGCCGACGAGGAGATCCGCCGCATCTATCTGGGACGGGGAGCGACACATGCTGCACATTGAAAACCTGTGTGCCGGATACGGTGACATCGACGTGGTTCACAACCTCGCGCTCGACGTGATGCCGAACGAGGTGGTCGGTGTGCTCGGCTGCAATGGCGCGGGCAAGACCACGCTCGTGAAGGCCATCATGGGGCTGTTGCCGCGCATGAGCGGCCAGGTTGCTTTCCTCGGCCAGCCGCTGAAGGGACTGCGCACACATGAGATTGCGCGCCGGGGGATCGGTCTGGTGCCGCAGGGGCGCTGGATCTTTCCGAAGCTGACCGTGCGGGAGAACCTGCTGATGGGTACGCAGGCCGCCGGGGGAGCTGACATCCTCGACGAGGTATTCGATTACTTCCCGGTGCTGAAGTCGCGCCTGTCGCAGCAGGGTGGCACGCTTTCGGGAGGCGAGCAGCAGGTCCTCGCCATTTCACGCGCCCTGTGCGGGCGCCCGAAACTGCTCCTGCTGGACGAACCCTCCGACGGTGTGCAGCCCAACCTGGTCGAGCGCATCGGCGAGGTGATCCCCGACCTGTGCCGCCGCTCGAAGCTGGCGGTGCTCCTCGTCGAACAGAACCTCGATCTCGTCCTCCAGAGCGCGCAACGCTGCATCGTGCTCAGTAACGGGCGCCTGGTGCATGCCGGCACCGTCGAACCGCAACCGGGTGACAGCGGTGAACACCCGCTCGCGCGCTATCTCTCTCCAGCCGCGGAGCTTGCCGCGGATTCCCAGCATGAAAACCTCCAGTGACCTTCAGTGAGAATACGCATGAACCGTCGTGACTTTTCCCGAACCGTGCTGCTGGGTGCGGCCGCTTCCCTTGCCGCATCAACTGTCCCCCGGCTTGCGCGCGCGGCTACGCCGTTGAAGATCGGTCTGCTCGCGCCACTTAGCGGACCGCTCACGCGTGTGGGACAGACCAACCGCAACTGTGCCGCGCTCGCAGTGGACGAAATCAATGCTGCCGGTGGTCTGCTTGGCCGGCCGCTGCAACTGAGCGTCGAGGACACGCAGATGTCCACGGCCGTGACGCTTGAGAAGGCGCGCCAGCTTTTCATGCGTGACGACGTGGCGATGATTACAGGCATGGTGCTGCCGTCCGAGCGAGAGGCGGCCCTTCAGGCCGCACGGCCGGCGCGAAAGCTCATCGTCTATCCGAATTTCGACGAAGGACGGTGCGACCCGCAACTGCTCACGACGGGGCTCGCCGCCAGCCAGCGGATCGAGCCGCTCATTGCGTGGCTCATGCGCGACGGTGGCCGATCCGTGTGCGCTGTCGTCTCGGATATCGGCAGCAACCGGAAGGTGCTGATTCCGCAACTGCAGGCTGCGGTGGCCCGCCATGGCGGCAAGTTCCTCGATGTCTACTGGCTGCCCTTCGGGACACGCGACTATGGCGCCGTCCTGCAGCAGGTCGCCGGCGCCGGGCCGCAGATCGTATGGCACAGCATCGGCGACGACCCGGTGACGTTCGTGAAGCAGTACCGGTCGTTTGCGATGAAGCCGCAACTGGTGACGGACATCGCACACGAATCCCTTTCGATTGCCACCACGGGTGCCTCGACCGGGACGATCGGTGTGTCGTCGTATTTCATGAGCATCGACAACCCGGAAAACCAGGCGTTCCTCACGCGATATACGGCCCGTTACGCCGGTGCGCGCGATCCGCGGCTGGGCCGCTATGCCGTGGTGCTGCCGCATGGCGAGAACACGTACGCAGGCATTCGTCTTTTCGCCGAGGCCGTGAAGTCGGCAGGAAGTGTCGACGCCGATCGCATCAGGGCCGCGTTACCCGCCGTCTCCGTTGCGCTACCGCGCGGAAAGGCCGGCGTGAGTCACGACGGCGGTCATGTGCTTTGCCAGACACGCATCGGCCAGGCACTTGCCGACAACAGCTTTGCGATCCTCGAGTCCACTGGTCCCGTCATCCCGGTGTGTCAGGGATAGGTACGTTGCATTCATTGTGCGCAAACGTTCGTCTCAGTAGATAAGGACTACAGAATGAGTGAAATTGTCATGCTGAGCGCGGCTCAGCTGGTTGCCGGGTTCCGGCAGTGCACGCTCTCGCCGGTGGAGGTCATGTGCGAGGTACTGGACCGGATCACGAAGCTCGACCCGGTGGTCAACGCGTTCTGCGCCCTTGACGAGGAAGAAGCGATGTCGGCTGCCAGCGAGGCTGAGCGGCGGTGGATGCGCGGCGAGCCGTGCGGTCCGCTTGATGGTGTACCAGTATCGGTCAAGGATCTTGTTGCCGTCGCCGGTCTTCCAACACGGCAGGGGTCGTGGACTGCCTCGCCGGACCGCGAAAGCGTCGATGCGCCGGCCGTGGCGCGGCTGCGTCGCGCTGGCGCCATACCGTTTGGCAAGACAACCACGTCCGAGTTCGGCAACAAGATCGTCACCGACTGTCCGATGACAGGCGCAACGCGCAATCCATGGGATACGCGTCTTTCGCCCGGGGGCAGCAGCGGCGGGTCCGCAGTCGCGGTTGCGCTGGGCTTGGGACCGCTGTCGCTTGCGACCGATGGCGGTGGGTCGATCCGGATTCCGGCCTGCTGGAGCGGCGTGGTCGGGTTCAAGCCGACGTTCGCGCTGGTGCCGGCGGGCAGTGCGGCGTCGTGGACTGCATTGTCCACACTTGGCCCGATCACGCGAACCGTGCGCGACGCAGCGTTGATGCTCGATGCAATGACCGGCACGAACACCTGCGCAAACAGCGACGGCCCCCCGGGGACCGGGAGGACGTCCGCCTATTCGGCCGGGCTGGACGACGGCGTCGCGGGCCTGCGGATCGCGTGGTGCGCCGCCCCGGCCGGCGTGTCAGTGGCGCCGGATATTGCGGAGTGCGTCGGGCGGGCAGTGGACGCATTCGGGACGCTCGGCGCGACGGTCATCCCGACCGACGTCGCACCGATCGTGGACTACTACGGCGATGGCCGTATCCATTCGGTCCAGTGGTCGGTGTTCTTCGCCCAGCGTGTGCGGCATATGGAGGCAGCCGACAGGACGCTGCTTGATCCTGACCTGACGGCACTTGCGGATGCGGGGGCACGGATCGACACCGCGACGTTCGTCGATGCCCTGCTTGCGCGTCACGCGCTCGGCGCGTCGATGGAGACCTTCTTTAAGCACTACGACCTGCTGGTTACGCCGACGTTTCATTGCGGGCCACCGCCGGTTCCCAGCTTGCCCGGCCATCTGCGCAATGCCCCGCTGCTGACCGCGTGGTGCAACCAGGCCGGCGTGCCAGCGATATCCGTGCCGTGCGGATTCGCTGGGGATATGCCGACCGGCCTGCAGATTATCGGGCGTCGGGGCAGTGATGCCCTGGTGCTGCGGGCAGCGCGCGCATATGAACTGGCACGCGGGGATTTTCCGGCGCCGGAAGGGGATCTGCCGCTTCCCGGTGACACGGAGATCGCGCCATGAACGTCCAGATTGTCAGGGTGGTGGTCCATGTCGTTGAACGGTGCGCGGAACTGGGCGAGCCGGTCACACCAGCGCATCGGCAGGTGGTCGCTGCTGCCGTGCTGAAGCCGGTCGACCCGGATGGCGCGGGTGACCTCGAGGCGCTCTATGCGACGGGCGCTGACCTGGGTCTGATCCTCACGGGTCGGGCGCTGCACGCGCTCGGTTGTCCGGGAGAGCAGATCCAGGGCTACGGGAAGGCAGCGCTCGTGGGCACTGGCGTGCCGCTCGAGTGGGGCGCGGCGCTGCTACACCCGCGACTCGGCAAGGCGGTTCGCAGCTGTCTGCCGGGCGCGTCCTCAATCATGCCGTCCGTCACGAAGCGAGGGCCGGCGGGTGCCTGCGTCGATATTCCCCTGCACAGCGTCACAGACATGTGGAGCTTCGACCATTTCGACACGGTCACGCTCTGCCTGGCGGATTCACCGGCACCGGACGAACTGCTACTTGCGATTGCACTGGCCGAGCGCGGCAGGCCGCTCGCGCGCGTCAGGCCGGGGTGACGTGTGGCGATAAACCGTGCGGTCAGTCAGGCGCGCGTCAAGCAAACGAGCGAACACTCACAGGCGATGAAGGAGATAAACATGTACAGGGATGGTCGGGGAAGGTGGAGGAAGGGTCTGGCAGCACTGTCGTTGTGCATCACGGCGGGTGCAGCGCACGCGCAGTCGTCAGTGTCGCTATACGGACTGGCCGATGCGTTTGCCGGCGTGGTGCGTACGCCAGGCGCGTCAGGCAACACCTGGCAGGTGGGTTCGGGCGGGCTTTCGACATCGTACTGGGGCATGTCGGGCGCCGAGGACCTGGGCGGTGGCATGAAGGCGATCTTCACGCTCGAGAGCTTTTACCGGATCATCAGTGGACAGTTGGGGGCGTACAACGGACAGTCCTTCTTCGGGCGCCGCGCGTTCGTGGGTTTAAGTGGCCCGTTTGGTCAGCTGACACTGGGGCGCAATGATTCGCTGCTGTTCGTCTCGACTCTGCTGTTCAACCCGTTCGGCAACTCGTTCGTCTTCTCCCCCATCGTGGTCCACAGCTTTCTGGGCTCCGCGATGGGTGCGGCTTCCGTGCAAAGCGATACGGCGATCGACGATTCGATCGTCTACCAGACGCCTGAGATTGGCGGACTCACGGGCAGTCTGCAGTACAGCAATGCGGGCGTCGCGGGCCACGCCGGGCAGGCAAACTACAGTGCGAACGTGCTCTACTTTGCGGGGCCGTTTTCTGCGACGGCCGCAGTCCAGAGCCTGCACACCGCGTCGCTTTTCCTGAACGGCGCCACGGAACAGACAGCGTGGCTGGTCGGCGCCGCGTATCGCCTGCAGGCGGTAAAGCTCTATCTCCAGTATGAGCGGGTGACCAACAACAACGAGCTCACCGACGATACCGTTCAGGTGGGCGCGAGCGCGCAGGTCGGCACGGGCAGCATACTCCTGTCCTGGGCGGGAACGCTCAGGCAGCCGGCACAGGGCGCGGATGTCCGCTGGTCGACCGTGGTGCTCGGGTATGACTATCCACTCTCGAAACGCACGGACGTCTACGCCGCATGGAGATACGACACCATGACCAGCGTCTCGTCCGGCAACAGCCTGGGCGCCGGTATCCGGATGAAGTTCTAGCCGCCCCCATCCGTCGTGGTCGGGTCGCGTTGACCGGGGCCGCTTCAGCGGTTCCGCAGCCCCCATGAAGCAGGCATGACCGGCCTAATTGCCGCCATCCCAAGCCGGTACGTTCTGCTCGCCGCATGTTGTTCACTTCGTCCGACGGGGTTCCCCGTCGATAAGACGGGTTTGTGTGTTGGCGTCAACCGCTGCTTGAATGCCCTCAGGTTCCGGCCACTGCAGGCCAGAACGATTCCTGGGGGCAAGTCATGTCAATCGAGGACAGTAGCGCGGACAGGATCCTGCGCCGTCGACAGGTCGAGGCGCGCACGGGGTTGTCGCGCTCGACCATTTACCGTCGTATGCAGGCCGGAACCTTTCCGCCGGCGGTCGCGCTTGGCGGCCGGCTGGTCGGGTGGCGGCAGGCCGATATCGAGGCGTTTCTCGCGAACCCTGCCCGCTATCGTGTGCCGGCACGCCTTCGCGATGTGGGCGCGGGAGGCGCGCCATGAGCCGGAACCTTGCTTCAGGACCGCTCGGCCCGCGTCTGGAGAATTGGGGCAACGCAGCGCGGGGCGCCTACGATCTGGTCGATGCGGCGCGGATCACGAAGGCGTGGGAGACCTTGCATCCCCGGCATCGTGACATGCTCCGCATGGTGTATCTCTGGCACGCCAACCAGGAGGTCGTCTGCCGACGTCTGCGCATACCGCGCCGGCCGGCGCAACGCTTCGCACTCGAACTGGCGGCCGCGCACACAGCGCTCGCGCGGGCGCTGGAGTCCGGAGACCCGCACCGCGGGAAGAACTCGCCGCCATTGGACGACGGTCACTAAGGGCGTGCTACTGCGAGGGGCATATCGGGGCTGGCCGCCCGGCATTCGAAGAACGGTAGATAACCGGCTTTTCGCAGCCATGAGGTGCCGCCCAGGCATCGGATGAAGCACCGAAAGCGCAGTGCGCCAACGAGGGGGAGCGCATCATTGGCCATGCCGGTTCAACGCACTCGCGCGCCTGCCGGCCCCGTATCGCCAGAAGGTGGGACCCATGGCAAAGTTGGGCGACCCGCTATCGGGCGAACCACCTGATTCGTTTCTCGCGCAACGACTCCTGGTGATTGTGGTGGCTACCGGTCAAGCCAGTTCTCGATCGCAAGACCGCGTATGCGGCTGAACACCTTCGTGTTGTCAGTCACGAGTGTGAGCCCCAACGCACAGGCATGAGCCGCGATCAGAAGCTCGTTTGCACCGATCGGCTGGCCAGCAATCTCAAGCTCTGCACGAATACCCCCGTATTCGGTGTCAGCAGGCACGTCCAGCGGCAGCACGGGAATGATCGCAAGCAGGCTTTCCACTCTGGCCAGCAATTTTTCGGAACCCTTTCTGGCACAGCCATAGCGCAGTTCCGCCGCGACGACGACGCTCGTGCAGATCGCCCTGGGATCAATTTGCCCGATATGGGTGGCCACCTTTCCGGACGGATAGCGGATCATGTCGCGGATGACGTTCGTGTCCAGCAGATAGCCGTTCAAGGTATGCCCTCCGGCTGAAGAGGCGCATCCTCAATATCCGGAAACTGGTCGTCAGGTCCGAACCGTGGCTCCTGTCTCCATGCATCCAGCAATTCGATGATGTTCGCGGGGGTTTTCACCGGCTCGATGATGAGCCTGTCGCCCTCCCGATAGATCAGGACGCGATCACCCGGCAACTCGAATTCGACCGGGATGCGTACCGCCTGACTCCGGTTGTTGCGGAACAGTCTGGCCTCCCTGGGGCGGCCGGAAGGAGGGGGCACGGGCATGATCATCTCCTTTGTATATACAAAATGTATATGCCAGAATGCCCATAGTCAAGCTCGACCCGGGTCGTAATAGCAATCCGTAGGGTTTGCGGTATCGTGGCATCCTCTGTGTCCAGACCCGGCGCCATAACCGGTGCCATGAAGCCGCTGATGCTGTTCCGCCATCGCAATTTTTTTGGGAACGCGTGGGAACACATGGGAACCCATGGGTAAACGCAGAGCCGGCGAGGTGTCTGCAGGCCCTTGCATTGCGCCACGTAGTCGCCTAGATTGAACCCAACAATCTGATCCGGTCAACGTGCCACGCACGACCGAGTACGCGTTAGCGGCCCCGCAGTTTCGATGTCTGAGCAACGACGTGGTGTGCCGTGTCGCATTCGCAAAAAGCCTGCATATGCAGGCTTTTCTGTTTTCTGGCGCTGATGCAATGATCCCCCGTTGAACCCGCGGTCAGCCTCCCCGGCGCCGCGGGTTCCTTTTTCTGCACAGGTTCATCGGCAGCGGGTGCGGCTGAGGACGATGAACCATGAAATCGCTTCTGATCATTTCGGCGACGGGCCGTTCGGGCAGCACGACGGTGTCCTGTCTGCTCGCCCGCCATCTGCAGTGCGCCTGCCGCTGCCGGGTACTGGTACTGGACCTGGCCGACCCACCCCGCTGCGCGCACGTGCTTGCCGGACTCGGCTTCGACGCGATCGCATCCAGCAACCAGGTGGTGGCCCCGAAAGAGAAGGGTCGATGCGTATCGGGGGGCTGTGTGCACGTGCTCAACGCCAACACCGTCGACGCGCTGGTCTTGCGAGACGATCCCGACCGCACGCGCTATTACGCGAACCTTCGTCACCTGCTGTCAACGGCGGCACGGTGGTTCGATGTCTGCCTGATCGACGCGCCCGCATTGCCTGACCTGCGCGCCGTCTGCGCGGAGGCGCTCGTAGACGCGGCGCTGAGCCCGGTCCCGATGTCGGCCGGATGCCTCAGTTGTGCCTCGGAGGTGATCAACGGCACATACGGCATCCGCAACGTCCGGGCCCGACTGAATCCGGCACTGCGCTTCACCGGGATCCTGCCGGTCGCAACGACGCCTGCGGCGATGGAAGAAGCGTGGATGAAGATGATGGAGACGACACTGCGGGAGTGGCTCATCGCCGATGTGGCGTCTCCCCGTGGATACGTCTGGCTGCCCCATCTGACGTCCGGCCGGCATATGGGATCGCTCACGCCAGGAGAGAGCGGGCGTGCTGCACGCGATGCCGGGGTGCATGAAGACCTGCCTGAAGAACCGCCTGAAAACATCAGGGCGAAGGCGGCCTGCCTGGATGTGCTTGCGCACCGGCTCGAAGCGATTGAGGACGCCACCGTGCCTGCGCTTCGTCATGGGGAGGCGTGTGATGCATGACGCGACCACCCTGATGAATACGGCCAGTGCCGTTGTCTTCCGCGCGCTGCGGCACGCACTGCGCCGCGGGTCGATCGTCGCCGCGGCATGCCTCGCCACGTCGGTCATGGCGCCGGGCGTTGCCCACGCCGACGACTGGGGCTGCCAGGTCATCCTCTGTCTGTCCAATCCCGGTGGTCCCGAACAGTATGGCGAGTGCGTGCCGCCCATCGAGAGACTGTGGACTGCACTGCGTCACGGCGATCCTTTCCCGACGTGCGATTTCGGGGAGGGTGGCTCGCAGGGGACGTCGGCCGCGAATGTCTGGGCGAGCGCGGGGTACTGCCGTGAGGACCTCCTGTACTGGGGTGGTTCCGAGCAGAGCGAACTGCTGTGCAACGCGCGCGGGGCGATCAACGTCGAGATCGACGGTGAACTGTACACGCGGGTGTGGTGGGACGCGCGAGGTACGGATCGAACGATCACGGAGTTCTACGGGGCCGGCAGTATCGCGCTTCCATATGACCCGACGCAGTCGGCCCGCCTCTTCCTCGAGCGGGAATCGGAGGGCTCCGGTGGACAGGGAGGTGGCGAATGATCCCGCTTGCCGCGTTCATGGTCCTCGCCCAGCAGTGCGCACCTGACGTGGCCCCCGCCACGATGGCCGCTGTCGTGCGCGTCGAGTCGGACTTCAATCCCTATGCGATCGGTGTGGTGCACGGGCGCCTGCAGCGGCAGCCGGCCAGCCTTGCCGAGGCCGTCGCCACCGCACGCGCACTCGATGCAGCGGGCTGGAACTACAGCGCCGGGCTCGCACAGGTAAACCGGTCGAACTGGCCGCGCTTTGGTCTGACAGCCGATACGGCCTTCGATCCGTGCCGGAACCTGGCTGCGGGCGCAGCCATTCTCCAGGGCTGCTTCGAACGCGCGAGGCGGATCCATGCGCAGGCCCGACAGGTCCAGCAGGCGTTGCGTTCGAGCCTCTCATGCTATGCGAGTGGCGACTTCTCGACCGGCTATCGCACGGGCTACGTGCAGCGCGTGGTTGTGCACGTCGCCGACACCACGCGCATCGTTCCCGTCGTGCCGGCCATTGACCCACAGGCCGAACCGCGGACATTAGCCATTCCCGTTGAAGCGGTGGCGTCCCCGGTCACACCTGCAGCAGGTGCACGACCGGACGTCGCATCGTCCCGGCCAGGGAATGGGCAGAGTGGTCGCCCGGACGGGCAGCCGGAAGAAGCAGCACAGGAGAGTGCGGTGGTGTTCTGAGTCGCAAAGAGATCACGGTGTGGAACAGGAGCATTCCATGAAATCAGGACTACGAATGATATGGCGTTGGCTTCCGGAGCGGCTGGAAAAACCCGGGACGGCGCGCCCCTCCCGACGCGGGCTTGCACTTCTTCCAGTGCTGGCCCTGACGGTGACGCCTGCCTGGGCCCAGCTTTCGCAGGTCAACACCCTGCTCACGACGATCCAGACGACATTGCTTAGCGTGGGCGCGGTGGTGTGCTCGATATCGATCATCTGGGCGGGTTTCAAGATGATGTTCCAGCATGCGCGCTTTGGCGACATCGCCAACGTATTCATCGGCGGCCTGTTCGTGGGCTGCGCCACGGTGATCGCGGCGATGCTGATCCCGACGAGCTGAGGCGGAGGCGCACATGAATCCGGCCGCAAACCGACTCGTGGATCCTGTCTTCAAGGGCTGCACGCGCCCCGCGATGCTCTGGGGTGTACCGCTCGTGCCCTTCCTCATGGTGGGCGGCAGCATCCTGATACCCGCGATCTGGGCGCTACTCGCGAGCCCGCCAGCAGGCGTCGGCATCGTGCTGCTCCTGATCCCCGTCTTCGTCACGATGCGCGCGGTCACGCGCCATGACGACCAGCGCCTGGCGCAACTCGCATTGCGGCTGCGCATGGTGGTTCGCCAGCGTAACCGTGGCTTCTGGTGCGCGCATGCCTACACGCCGCTGCGCCTGAAGAGGAGGGGCTGACATGGGTGCCCAGCCGCAACTGATTGACGTAGCCGAACGCGAGGTCGTACTCGCGGACTTTGTGCCGTTCTCGTCGCACGTCACCGACCAGGTCATCCGTACGCGGGAAGGAGACTACCTGCGCGTCTGGAAGATCGCGGGTATCGCCTTCGAGGCCGCCGATCCGGGCGACATCCTCGTGCGTCACGAAGGATTCAACCAGCTCGTGCGCAGCCTGCCGGGTGGTCATGTTGGCCTGTGGGCGCACCGGATACGCCGGCGCGTGACCGATCACTTCGCGACACCCTACGGCAACCCGTTCTGCCAGGAACTCGCCACGCGTTATTACGCGAGCTTTGCCGGCTACCGGATGATGGCCAACGAGCTCTACCTCACACTCGTGTACCGGCCGCACCGCACGCGCCTGGGGCGTCTTTTCAGCCAGGCAGCCCGACGCACGCCCGATGATATCCGGCGCGCCCAGCATGAGGCCCTGAAGGTGATGGCGGAGCTCGCGGCGCAGGTGGAATCCGCCCTGAAGCCCTGGGATCCAGTGCCGCTCGGTGTCTACCGCAAGCCGATCCGTTACACGCAGCGACCCGTGCGCTTTTCGGCGGCGCTGGAGTTCCTGGGGTATCTCGTCAATGCCGTATGGGAGCCGGTGCCCGTTCCGTCTGGCCGCATCGCCGATGCACTGCCGACGTCGCGACTGTTTTTCCGCACCGAGAAGGTGGAGATCCGTATGCCGGGTTCGACCCGTTACGCGGCGCTGCTCGACCTGAAGGACTACCCCGAGGAAACCGAGCCGGGCATGCTCGACGGTCTGCTTTACGGTGACTTTGAGTACATCGAGACCCAGAGCTTCACGATCCTCGACCGTCCCACGGCGAAGGAAGCGCTTGAGCGTCAGCGCAACCAGCTGATTGCGGGAGAGGACGTGGCGGTATCGCAGGTGGGCGCGATGGACCAGGCGCTCGATGACCTGATCAATGGCGACTTCGTCCTCGGCGAATATCACTACTCGCTGGCCGTCCTCGGTGACCGGCCGGACGAGGTCGCGCGACACGTGGCGAAGGCGCGCACGCAGCTCGCCGACGTCGGCTTCCAGACGGCGCTTGTCGATCTGGTGGCGGATGCTGCATGGTTTGCGCAACTGCCCGGCAACTGGCGCTACCGGCCCCGCGAGGCGAAGCTCACCTCGCGCAACGTCTGCGGCCTCGCGAGCCTGCACAACTTCGCGACCGGCAAGCGCGACGGTAATCCTTGGGGCGAGGCGATCACGATCGTCAAGACCCCGAGCGGCCAGCCGCTGTATCTGAACTTTCATGCGACACCGGAGAAGAAGAACTCGGCAGACGAGAAGGCGCTCGCCAACACGCAGATCATCGGCCAGGCGGGTGCCGGCAAGACGGTGCTGGAACTCTTCCTGCTCGCGATGGCGATGAAGTATGGCCTCACCGGTGTCGTCTACGACAAGGACCGGGGCACCGAAATCGCGATTCGGGCAATGGGAGGCCGCTACACGGTATTTCGACGGGGTGTCCCGACGGGACTCAATCCCTTCCAGCTCGAGCCGGACGGGACGGTGCTGGACTTCTGGGAGCGGCTGGTCCGCCGTCTGGTCGACATGGGCACGTTGCTCTCGGCGAAGGACGAACTCGACATTTCGCGCGCCGTACGGGAAGTGGCGCGCATGGAGCGGCCGCTGCGGCGTCTGTCGATGGTCCGGCAGCTCCTGCCGGCCGTGGGCGAGAACAGCCTGCATGCGCGGCTCACGAAGTGGTGCGCGGGCGGGCGTCTGGGCTGGGTGCTGGATAACCCGTCGGATCTGCTCGATTTCAGCCAGAACCATCTCTTCGGCTTCGACGATACGGAACTGCTCGACGATCCGGAGGTGTCGACTCCGGTCACGATGATCCTGCTGCACCTGACAGAGAGCCTGATCGACGGCAGGCGCTTCGTCTATGTAATGACGGAATTCTGGAAGCGTCTGGGAGATCCGGTCTTTACGGATTTCGCCAAAGACAAGCAGAAGACGATCCGCAAGCAGAACGGTCTGGGCATCTTCGACACGCAGTCGCCCGCCGATGTGTTGCGCAGTGACATTGCGCGCGCACTGGTCGAACAGACCGCGACATTCTTCTTCCTGCCGAATCCGCGCGCCGACCATGACGACTATGTGGACGGTTTCAAGCTGACCGAAGCCGAATTCAACATCGTCCGGTCCATGGGCGAGAACAGCCGCCTGTTCCTGGTGAAGCAGGGCCACCGATCGGCCATCGGCCGGCTGGATCTCGCCGGGCTCGGTGACGTGCTCGACGTGCTGTCGGGCACCACGGACAACGTCGAACTGCTTGACGGTATTCGTGCCGCAGTCGGCGATGATCCCGCAGCGTGGCTGCCGGTATTCCACGAGCAGCTGGCGAGGCGTCGCGCGATGGAATCGGCTGCACGCGGCCGTGCTGCGCACGCGACGGGAGGTTTGCGATGAGCGGCCTCTTTACCGCCGTGGGCGGCACGCTCGAGAACGGCATGTCCACGTATGTCACGAGCGTGTCCTCTGCGCTTTCCAGCGCGCTGGTGCCGGTCGTCACGACCGCAGTGTCGATCTGGATCATCACGTACGGGTTCGCCGTGGTGCGCGGCGAAGCCCATGAATCCGTCCCGGCATTCGCGTGGCGGGGGCTGAAGGTGGCCGTCATCCTCGCCTTTGCGCTCGGGTCGGGCATCTACCAGTCGCAGGTCGTCACCGTAGTCGAAGGGGCCACGACGGGGCTTGCGCAGACGATCCAGACCGCCGCCGCCAACGCGGGAGCGGGTAACGCCGGCTGCGGGACTGTGAGCGGCAGCAGCGTGACGGGCACGAGTGCATCCGCCATTTACCAGACGCTCGACTGCTACGACCAGCAGATCAATCTGGTGATGGATGCGTACTTCAACAAGGCAACGCATGAAGGCTTCAGCATCGCCGGCATCGTCGCAGGGGTGGGCGATTTTCTCTGCGGGCTGGTGGCGGCGCTCGGCGCGTCGGTCTTCCTGATCATTCTCGCGTTCGAGGTCGTCATGGCGAGGATGCTGCTGGATCTCGTGCTTGGCCTTGGGCCCCTGTTCATTGCGTGCGGGGCGTTCAGTCCGACCGCCCGGTTCTTCGAGGCGTGGATGGCCAAGATTGCCAACTACGCCCTGCTGCAGGTGCTCATCGCGGCCTTTCTGGGCATGGCGCTCACCGCATTTTCTGCGGATCTTGCTCCGTTTCAGGTGACGACGTCGGCACCCGATGCGAACGCGTCTGCGTTGACGGCGGCGATTCAGGGCGCACTCGATAACACGGCGTCCTGGGGGGCGGGGCTTGGCATGTTTGTGACGGGCGTGCTGCTGGCGACAGTGGGGTGGCAACTGCCTGCCGTCGCCTCTGGCCTGGCGGGTGGCGCCACGCTGTCCGGCTTCGGTGCCTTCGTGGCGGGATATGCCGCGCGGCAGGCTCTGCGCGGCCTCGGGGCGGCCGTCCAGTTCGGGCACGGGCCGCGTCGCCCCGGTGGAAAGATTTCGGATGGCGGCACACGAAACGGTTCAACACCTGCCTACCAGCGTATCGCCCGCGAGCATCTGGGTGACCTGGATAACAGAGGAGGGTCATCGTCATGATCAGGTCAATTGTGCAAACCGGCATCGTTCCCGTTGCGGCGGTGGTGATGATTGTCGGAACGATGCCATCGGCCCGTGCACAGGGCATTCCGGTCTACGACGCGCAGAACGTCCTGCAGGCCATTGCGACCGTCGGGCAACTGAAACAGGAAGTGCAGCAGGAGCTTCAGCTGTACCAGTCGCTCAGCGGCACACGCGGTTTTGGCGAGCTGATGAGTAATCCGGTCCTCTCCAATTCGCTGCCGTCGAACTGGCAGTCCGTCTATACGTCCATCCAGAGCGGCGGCTATGCGGGCCTCACGGGCAGCGCGCAGACCCTGCGCTCCGCGAGCGAAATCTACAACTGCGAGGACCAGAGCGGCATCGACCAGCAGGTCTGCCAGCGCGCACTGAACAAGCCATTCCAGGACAAGGCGTTCGGCACGCAGGCGTACCAGACCGAACTGCAGGAGCTCGACCAGATCCAGGGGCTGATGCAGCAGATCGACGTGACGCAGGACCAGAAGGGTATCGCGGAACTCCAGGCGCGCATCCAGACCGAGAGCACGGCGGTCGGCAATGAGATGACGAAGCTGCAGCTCTTCAGGATGCTGGCCGACACCGAAGACCGGCTCATTGGCGAGCAGCAGCAGGAACTCGTGCTCAAGCGCGCAGGCAACACTGCCCGGCTGCAGGACCAGATGGTGCCTGCGGGCTTTGGCAACTGAGTTCGGTAACCGGGTTCGGTAAAGAGGAGAGTGAAATGAGCCGATCCACCGTGGCAATCCTGATCGTTCAGTTAGTCATGCTGATGAATGGGTGTTCGGACAGTCTACCCAAACTAGTCCTGCCGGACGGTTCGCATCGCGTGCCGGTGAATCGCGTGCAACCGGTTCCTCCTTCCGACGGAGGCAGCCATGAGCAGTGAGCATGACGGCCGTGACGCCGGTGACTCCCTTGGTGATTACCGGCGGGCACTCGATTTCGAGGTGTCGGTCACCCACCTGCAGGAACGCTCGGAGCGTCGTGCGTGGCACGTGGCTCTGGCCTGCGTGACTGTCGCCATCCTGTGCGCCGTCGCACTGGCGGTGATGGTCCCGTTCTACCGGGTCGTGCCGTTGCCGATCGAGGTCGACCGGCTGACTGGTGAAGCCCAGGTGATCGACGTGCTGGACTCGAAGCAGGTGCCTATGCGTGACATCGAGGACAAGCACTGGGTGGAGGTGTACGTGCGCTCGCGCGAACGCTACGACTGGGGTCTGCTGCAGATGGACTACGACCGCGTGCTCGACATGAGTGACGAACGCGTGGCACGGGACTATCGCTCGGTCTATAACGGCCCTGATTCGCTGGACCGGCAACTCGGGGCGAACGCGCAGCGGCGCATCCGCATCCTCTCGACGACGCTCGTGCCCGATGAACCTGGGCGCGCGGTCGTGCATATCGAGCGCACGACATGGAAGAACGGTATCGACAATGCCGAGCCGCCACAACGCTTCGTCATCACGCTTGCCTTCACCTACCGGCCATCCGTCTTCACGCGTGAGCGCACGGCCATCGAGAACCCGTTCGGCTTCAGGGTAACCGCCTACAGCCGCGATTCCGAATACACGCCTGCTGCGCCGTTGCCGGCATCGTTGCCCACATTGGCACCCGCTTCGGGAGGTGCGCGATGAGAACGAACACATTGATGAGAGCCACCGCGCTGGCGACAGCGCTGGCAGTGTTATGTGTTGGCTCGTCCGGGGCGCACGCCTACGACGTGCCGGGCTGGTCGGGCGACTCGCGCGTGCGGCAGGTCGTGTACCGGCAGGACGAGGTGGTGCGGGTTATCGCGCAGCGCGGCTTCGCCACGCACATCGCGCTCGATCCGGCCGAACACATTCTCGTCGTGGCCCCGGGCGACCGGGATGGCTGGCAGGTGGTCGCGAACCGTGGTGACCATGATGTCTATCTCAAGCCGCAGCTTGCCGCGCACGACACGAACCTGGAAATCCGCACCGACCGGCACAGTTACAGCTTCGATCTGGTCGTGCTGCCACTCAGGGCCCGTTTCGGTAACGACGATGAGATGTACCGCATCACGTTCGTTTATCCGGACGTGGAGGCCGCGAAGACAAAGACCACTGACGCCGCTGCCCTCGTGCGCGAGCGTCTTGACCAGCCGCCGCGGGTGCGCAATAGCGCGTACTCGATGCAGGTCATGCCGCATTCGGAGGACATCGCGCCGACAGCGGCCTGGGACGACGGGCGCTTTACCTACATCCGCATTCCCAACAACCGCCGTATTCCCGCGATCTTCCGGGTGGCCGACGACGACAGCGAAAGTGTTGTCGACAGGCACATGGAAGACGACGTGATCGTCGTGCACGAAGTAGCCCGGCGTTTCGTACTGCGTCTGGGAAAAGAGGTGGTGGGTCTGTGGAACGACGCGTTCGATGTGGACGGCGTGCCACCTGCCGATGGCACGACCGTGAGCGGTGTGAAGCGTGTCCTGCGGAGCGATGGCCATGAATGAGCAGACGCCGCGCAATGCGATTGCGCCCGATACCGACCCCGCAAAGGTCACTGATACCATAAACGGTGACCTTGCGAGTCCGCCGACGGATCGCGGCATGCCGGAGCTGGGACAGGCGGGCGGCCGGCCCCGTGTCTGGTGGCTTGCACCACTGTTGATTGTGGCCTTCGTGATCGGTGGAGCGGTCTGGACGATCCACGGCTTCCTTGCCCGGCACGATGCGGCGGAGAAGGCGAAGCGCGATACCGTACAGGACCAGGTAGCCCAGGGGCGCGTGTTCGGCGACGGCGCCGCCCCGGCGTCGGCGGGTACAGCAAGCGGTCCGGTGGCCACAAGTGCGACCGCATCGGCACCGGTTGTAGCGTCAGCACGCCCGACTTCCGCACACACTGCACCGGCGCGCAGCTACTACGACGCGCCGCTGCTCTCGACCGGCTCAAGTGGTTCGGCCAACGGCGAGGCCGATACGGTGGCATCCGCACCCGCTGACGCGTCCGGTACGCAGACAAACGTGGCGATGGTGTCCGGAGGCCAGTCGTCGCAGGGCAGCGGCCCGCTTGCCCAGGCGCTGACGCCGACCGTCACGCCGAAGGTGCGTGCGGGCTTTCTCGGCAACCGCAGCCTGATTCTTGCAGAAGGCGCCAAGATCGACTGCGCCGGCGATACGGCATTCGATTCGACCCAGGCGGGTATTTCGACCTGTACGGTGACGAAGAACGTCTACTCGGACGATGGTCGTGTCGTGCTGATCGAGCGCGGCTCGCAGATCAACAGCGAGTATCGCTCGAACCTGGCACCCGGACAGAAGCGGGTGTTCATCCTGTCGGCACGGATCCGGACGCCGGAAGGGGTGACGGTCGAGATCGATTCACCAGCAGCCGATGCGCTCGGCCGCATGGGGATCGACGGATACGTGGATAACCACTGGGGGGCACGGATCGGTGCGGCGCTGCTGCTCGGGCTGACGCAGGACGCGATCGGCTACCTTGCGACGCGGGGCGGCAACGGCAACAGCTCGACCGTCTACGAGAACACGCAGCAGCAGGGCAACGACATGGCCTCGCGTGTGCTCGACAGCACGATCAACATTCCGCCCACCCTGACGCAGAACCAGGGGGCCGAGTTCACGATCGTCGTCGCACGGGACCTGGATTTCAGCCCGGTGTATGCGCTTCAGCCGGAGGGCACGCGATGAACGCGCAGGCCCACATCCACGATGAAGCGGCCACGGGCGCTGATACGTTGCTGCCGAGGCTGGCCGACGATGCGTCCGTGCGGGAGCTGATGCGGCCGTTCGCCGGCCTGCTCGATGACTCCTCGGTCACGGAGCTGGTGATCAACCGGCCGCAGCGGGTGCTGACCGAAACCCATCTCGGCTGGCAGCCACACGACTGTGCGGACCTCGACTTCGAGCGCCTGATGTCGTTTGCGGTCGCGGTCGCCACGCTCACGAACCAGGAGGTGTCGGCCCGGCATCCCATCCTGTCCGCACTTCTGCCGGGTGACGCGCGTATCCAGATTGTGGTGCCACCCGTCGTACCACCGCGCACGGTCTCGATTACGATCCGGCGCCCGTCCGCGCGCGAGAAAACCCTTGATGCGTACCGCAGCGAAGGCCTCTTTGGGGAAGCCGTATGGCGTCGCCAGGATGAGCTCGACACGTCGCGCCCGGCGCTGCGGCCTGCGGTTAACAGGCTCCTTCACTACCTGGAGGCGCGGGATTGGAGCACGTTCTTCGACCTGGCGGTGAAGGCCCGTCTGAATATTGTGGTCGTCGGCAATACGGGTTCGGGCAAAACCAGTTTCATGCGAACCCTGTGCCGCTCCATCCCGTCGTCCGAACGAATCATCACGATCGAGGACGTTCGGGAGCTGTTTATCCGGCATATCGAAAACAGTGTGCACCTGTTGTACAGCAAGGGCGGACATGGCCAGGCGGATGTGACCCCGGCTGACCTGATCGCATGCACGATGCGCATGCGTCCCGACCGTGTGCTGCTTGCCGAACTGCGCGGTGCCGAAGCCTATGACTTCCTGAAGCTGCTGACCACGGGACACTCGGGTTCGATCACCAGCTATCACGCGTCGAGCGCATCGGTGGCCATCGAGCGGTTCGCGCTGATGGCGAAGGAGCATCCCGAAGCCGCTACGTGGGACGACGCAGCACTGCGGCGGCTCCTCTTCATGACGATCGACGTGGTGGCGCATATGGAGGCAGTTGCGCTCTTCGACGAGACCGGTGTCCAGACCGGCCGGCGCTGGTCCATGACGGAAGTCTGGTTCGATCCGCTGCGCCGCCATCAGGCGGACTTCCGCTGAAAGGGGCACGCACCATGGACATCGGAAAGACAACCGGAACGGTACGGTCCACCAGCGATGGGAACAGAGGAATCCGTTACCACGCAGTGGTCGCCCTGGTGACGCTTGCGATCGTGGCTGGCGCGGCAGCCGGACTGGCGCTCGCGCTGTGGCTGGCTTCGTTTTTCTTCGTCGCGAGCCAGCACGTCAACCCGCTTCATGCCGGGTTTCATGCGTGGCCGGATGCGGCGCTGGCCTGGCATGATGGACATCTGCCGAAGCAGGGAAGACGCCTTGCCGGTGCCGCGTTGTTCGGCGTGGTGCTGGCATTTGGTGCCCCCGCACTCGGCGTATACACGCTTCTGGAACAGTCCGGGCGCCGGCGTCTCTATGGCAGCGCGAGGTTCGCCAACGAGGCGGATGTCCGCCGGGCAGGCCTGCTATGAGCACGATGGCGAACCCCGGCGTCTACGACAGCGGGCCGCCGCTGGTCGTGGGCGTGTGGCACGGCCGCTATCTGCGGTTTGCCGGCCAGCAGTTCGTGCTGCTCGCAGCGCCTGCGCGCTCAGGCAAGGGCGTGGGTATCGTGGTGCCCAACCTGCTGAGCTACCCCGATTCGGTGGTGGTGCTCGACATCAAGCAGGAGAATTTCCACCTCACCGCGGGCTTCCGTCGGGCGCACGGGCACGACGTGTACCTGTTCAACCCGTTTGCGGAGGATGGCCGTACGCACCGGTACAACCCGCTGTCGGCCATATCGGGTGGCGTTTTCCGCGTCGGTGACATTCTCGCGATCGGCTACGCGCTGTACCCGGTCGGTGGTCACGACGACTTCTGGAAAGACCAGGCGCGCAACCTTTTCCTCGGCATCGTGCTGCTGCTGTGCGAATGGCGCGATGCGCGCCGCGCGGGCAATACCGATGCGCCCGACTGTCCGGTGACGATGGGCGAGGTGCTGCGCCAGTCGTCGGGCAACGGCATGCCAGTCAAGGCGTATCTCCAGCAGGCATTGCTGCAGAACCGGCGGCGGCTCAGCGGTGCGTGCATCGACGCGCTGAACCGCTTCCTCGCGAACGACGACAAGGTGCTCGCGAGCATCCTCGCGACCTTCAATGCACCGCTCACGATCTTCGCCAATCCGATTGTCGATGCGGCCACAAGCGCCAATGACTTCGACCTGCGTGACGTGCGCAGGCGCCGCATGTCGGTCTATGTCGGCATCACACCGGACCACCTGACCGAGGCGGCACTTCTCGTCAACCTCCTGTTCTCACAGCTGGTCAATCTGAACACCAAGGAACTGCCGCAGGACAACCCGGCGCTGAAGATTCAGTGCCTGCTGCTGATGGACGAGTTCACCTCGGTCGGCAAGATCCACATCATTGCCCGCGCGGTCGCCTACATGGCGGGCTATAACCTGCGGCTGCTCTCGATCGTGCAGTCGGTCTCGCAGCTCGAGTCGGTGTATGGCCGGGCGGACGCGAGAACGTTCGTCACGAATCACGCGATGCAGATCATCTATGCACCGCGCGAGCAGAAGGACGCGAACGAATACTCGGAGATGCTCGGCACCTTTACGGACCGCTCGCGTAGCGTGAGCCGGTCGAACGCGATCTTCGGCGGACGCGGTGGGTCGAGCGAGAGTTTTTCGGAACAGCGCCGGCCGCTGCTGTTGCCGCAGGAGCTGAAAGAGCTCGGGCGCGAGAAGGAAATCATCCTGCTCGAAAACACCAAACCCATCCTGGCGGAACGCATCTGCTACTGGCGTGATCCGGTTTTCACGTCACGCCTTGCGGCCGCCCCGGCAATTCCCGCGATGGACCTCGTGCGCTTCACCGCCCAGGTCGAGCGGCGGTTAAGGGATCTGCAACCCGATGACATGGATGAAGCCGGCGTCCTGCACGTATCCCCGGAATATCTGGAAGTGCTGCAGACATGGGATCCGCGCGAGCTGCCGCGGCATCTGAACGACATCAGCGATGAAGAGGCAGCCGCGTACGTCGAGCGGCATTTCATCCTGTTGGGCGTACCGGCCAAAGGGGTCGCGGTAGCGGCACGCCGACTGTCGCCATCCGATCTCGATGTCGCGGAACTGCGCCCCGCGGATGGCGTCCCCAAAGCGCATGCCGCGCGCGGTACAGGCGCCTCGCGGAAACGCCAGGGGCGCACCCCGTCGCGCACCGCTGAGGGTTCGAACGTCGTGCCGCTTCATGGAGACCGCCGATGAACACCCGCTACCTGAGCGAAGAAGAACGCGCCCGTGCGGCGCTGGCCATGATCCCGTCCGGGGACTACGCGACCTGGGTCGATATGGCCTTCGCGCTCAAACAGGGGTTCGGCGAGGCCGGCTTCGACATCTGGGACGAGTGGAGCCGGACCGCCCACAACTACAGCGAGCGTGCCGCGCGCGTGACGTGGCGTTCAGCCGGTGAGTCGGGCGGCAAGACGCTCGCCTCGCTCTTCTGGCTGGCGCAGCAGCACGGCTTCGACGTCCGGGCTTCGCGTGCGGCGATGGATCCCGCGGACAGGTCGCGGATGCAGCCGATCCGCCCGTCGGAGGAACAGGCCCGACAGGGCGCGCAGCTCGAGGCCCGCGTGCGCGCGCGACAGGAGGCTGTCGCCCGGGAAGCACTCGCGATCTGGAAGTGGGCCCGGCCCGTGGGTCCAGACCATCCGTATCTCGAACGCAAGCAGGTGAGGCCCGTGCCGGCGCTGCGCGAGCTGGAGGCCGAAGAACTGCACGCGCTGCTCGGCTACGCGCCGCGTAGTGCCGAAGAGCCGCTCACGGGGCGTGTACTGGTTGTGCCGGTCCGCATCGGTGACGCCCTTTCGACGCTGGAACTGATCGACGCCGACGGGCGCAAGTCAGCGCTCGCGGGCGGCGCGAAGTCCGGCGGCTGCTGGGTCGTCGAACCGGGCCAGTTCCGTGAGGGCGCCGTGACGCCGGTCCTGATTGCCGAGGGCGTCGCCACGGCACTGGCGGCGTGGCAGGCGACGGGCTGGTTCAGCGTGGCCGCCCTGTCGAGCGGCAACCTGCGGCCGGTGGCTGCCATGTGGCGCGGCCGCTATCCGGAAGCGGAGGTGCTCGTGCTCGCCGATCTCGGCGCCGGATATGAGCATGCGAAGCAGGCCGCGCTCGGCACGTCGTCACTGCTGGCTGAGCCCCGTTTTGCATCGGACGCCCGCATTGCCGGTGCGATACCGACCGATTTCGACGACATGGCCGTACTGTCCGGAACCGGCGCGGTCGGTGATCTTTTACGGGAATCGCTTTACGGCGTGCGGGTGCGGGATGCAACAGGTGCGGAAGTGGACGGACCAGTCGCGGTTGCACAGGGAGCAGAGGGTGTACTGAAGGAGGACCATGCAATGGGCAATGTGAAAGAGAAACTCGTGGGCGATGGAGAGGCTTCGGGGCGGCGCCGTACTTCGCGCCGTCGGGCTGGCCATCAGGACGCGCCGGAACCGGCACCGCAGGACAGCACCGCACCGGAACCGGCAACTGAACAGCCCCAGTCGCAATCGCAATCGCCGGAGCCGGTTCCGGAACAGCGGGAAACCGATGCACCGAAACCTGCTCGTATGTCAGCGCGCGATGCGGAACCGCCGGCGCGCCGCCGGGTAGGTGAGCCACTGTACGGATTCGACGAAGTCCCCGGTGAGATCAAGGCACTCGCGCAGCACCGGTTCGGCGCGCAGATCCGCATGGCGACGCCCCGCGAGAATGGCGGACCGTACCGCGGCGAGGTGTTCAACACCGAGCACTACCTGATCCAGGAGGTGTCCACGCGCAGCGTCGTGTTCCATGCGAAGTCGAACATGGAGTTCGTCTCGGACCGCCTGCGGTGGATGGATGAGAACCAGCGGCTCAACGGCGCGGAGGTGCAGGTCGGGTATGACGGCGCACGGGCGAAAGTGTATCCATGGGACCGCGCCCGCGACCTGCTCGAGCGCACGGTCGCCTCGCTGAAGAAGTCTGCCCGCGAGGTGGGTTTCGGCAGCGAGCTCGACGCGACACTGGACCAGCTGCAGACGATATCGTGGACCCGGGTGCGGGAAGCACGGGCGGCGGCGCTCGCGCAGTCGAAGGAGCGTGCAGGCCGCGAACAGGAGCAGGGACCGGGGCCGCAACGCTGAGCGATCGACGCGCTGCCTGCCAGGGCAGTGACCAGAGGGAGATCCATGATGGATGACACCGCAATTTCTTCCGGGCCGCCTGCGGACGAACCGGTCATCAACGTGATCGAGCCGGACCCGCCCCCACTGCCGGATCCGCAGGGCGGCGCCGGGGGCGCGGAGCGCTTCGATCAGATGGCAGCCGATGCACTGGCCGCACGCCGACGCCGTGAGTTCGATGCGGCGCGCTCGCGGCTGCGCGATCGGGCCATCCAGGCGGATGCTCCGTCGCAGGATGCCGCACAGCATCCGGCACCGCAGTGGGCAACGCAGCCAAGGGCACCACGTGGCAGCGGCGACGCACCTTCCGTGCAGTGGGTGCCGCTTGGCAATCCGCCGGAGACGGTGAGGAAGCGTTACCTGCGGGCGGGTAACCAGTATTTCCTGAAGGACGCGCCGCATCAGCTCGCGTTCGAGGATATCGGCCCTTATCTGGTCACCGAGCACAACCGTCCTGACGTGGTCGAGTCGATGGTGGACATGGTCCGTGCGAAGGCATGGGGGCGTATCCGCGTGGCGGGTCATGAGCAGTTCCGGCGCGAGGTCTGGGTCCAGGCCACGCTGCTCGGCATTGAAGTGAGCGGATATGAGCCGAAGGCCGTTGACTTTGCGCGTCTGGCAGAAGGGCGTCGCGAACGCATGACCAACCGGATCGACGTGACAGAAACGTCGGCCGCGACGCAGGTACCTGCGGGTTCCACGAAAACGCAGGAGGTCAAGCCAGGTGTGTCTGCCAGCCCGAACGGGCAGCCTGTGAAACAGCCGCTGAAACCTGACGCCAACCCCCAACCTGCGGCAGGGGCAAAGATCCCCCCTGCGCCGGGCGAGCTGCCGCAGACTGCGTCGTCGCGTGATGCCGCGTCGCGCGAAGCCGAACCCGAGGGTCAGGAACGGCAGCGCTACGTGGGTGAGCTCGTCGAGCACGGTGGGGCACCCTACCAGCACAACCCCGCACGCAGCGACTCGTACTACGTCGTTTATCGCGATGCGGCTGGTGCGGACCATGTCGTCTGGGGCGTGGATCTGGAACGGGCCATTTCGGAGGCGGGCGCCATCACGGGAGAACGGGTGACACTGGAAAATCTCGGCAGGCGCTGGGTTACCGTGAACGTCCCCGTGCTGGATGCGACGGGTAAGGTGATTGGCGAGGAAGAGAAGGAGGTCTACCGCAACACGTGGCAGGTGGATGTCACCGGTCGGGTGCGGACGCAGTCGCAGGTCGACGTGCCTGATATGCCCGATACGCCCGAAAGCAAGGCTGAAACCGACAAACCGATGCCTTCCCGTCATGCCGCGGCCGCAGACAGACACGACCGTTCGACAGCGTCGCCGGAGGAGCGAGCGGTGCAACTGGCGGTACTGACCACGGCGATGCGGCAGCAGGGCTTCAGTGAACGATCCATTTCACGGGTGCAGCAACGGGCGCAACGGCTGCTGGACGCATTCGAGGCCGAGGGCGTCGAGGTCCCGCGGCCGCGCGTGTTTGATCCGGAGGCGCCTTCCGCACGCAGCCGCCGGCCGCGCGCAACCCAGGAGCGCGCCACGGCTCGCGAGATGGAGCGCACACCGTCCGAGCCTGCGCCGCCAGGTCTGTAGTTGCTCTCCCATGAAGACGCGCGCACGGTTGTGTGTAGATCTCGGGCCGGTGAAATCACACTGGGAGGCGCGGTGCGCCCGCGACGGTGTTTCGCCGGCTGAAGGTATCCGGCAACTGGTGCACGGCGTGCTCGCTGAGCACGAGCTGTCCGACGACCTGCCGGGACCCGCTGTGGGCTGGCTTTCCGTCGACGGGCCTCGTGAACGCATCGAGATTCGCCTCACGCACGCAGAACTCGATGCCGCGAGGCGACACGCCCTCGCAGGCGGACTGGCCGTCAATCGCTGGATCGTCGCCGTGGTCCGTGCCCGGCTTGTGCACGAGCCCCAACTGGGCGAGCGTGAGATGCGCCTGCTCGCCGACTCGAACCAATACCTGGCCACGATCGTCACGCTGCTGGGCCGGTTGCAGGCGCGCGGGGACGTGAGCGACGCGGCGCGCGTGCTGCAAGGAACGCGCGCCGTGATCGATGCGCACCTGCGCGCGGTCACGCAGGTGCTGCGTGCCAACCTCGATCGCTGGAGCCGCTAGCATGGCGTTCCCGAAAACCTGGGTCGATCAGATGCTGCTGAACTGGGGAGACCGGCTCTTTCATGATCCCCTTCACCATGTTCGCGCGCCGCGCATGTCTCGGGGAGAACCCGGCCGGCACGCGCGGCGGGTCCGTGACCAGCTTGCGCGCACGCTCAGACGCTCCCCGGAGGTGATGGTCAAGATCACGAACAGGGCATCGGGTGCCCAGGGTATGAGTGCCGTGCGGCGCCATCTGCGCTACATCTCCCGCAACGGCAAGGTCGAGCTCGAGGATCAGGACGGCATGGCCGTACTCGGACGTGAGGCGCTTCACGATCTCACGGATGCGTGGCGACTCGGGGGCTGGGGAATTCCGGAAGAGAGCCGCAGGCGCGAGGTGTTCAATGTATTGTTGTCGATGCCACCCGGCACGGACCGCCAGGCGGTACGCAACGCGGCACGCGCCTTTGCGGCGGAAGAATTCGGCGACGGCCGGCGGTATATCTTTGCCGCACACGACGACGAAGCGCATCCGCACGTGCATCTGGCGGTTCAGATACGTGGACCGGACGGCCGGCGTCTCAATCCGCGCAAACAGGATCTGCAGCGCTGGCGCGAACGGTTTGCGTACCAGTTGCGTGAGCATGGCGTCGAGGCCAATGCGACTACGCGACTGGCACGCGGTGAGACGCAGCGCTATCCGAAACAGGCCGTCGTACATATGGCTGCGCGCGATGAAGTACCCCGTTACTGGCGGCCGGAACTCGACGGCGCCGCGCGCCGCGCCTTGCGGGAGGCGCACGCTGGCGCACTCGAAGCGTGGCGGGGCGTGGCGCATGCGATGGCGGGCTCGCAAAGTGCGGACGATCGAAGCCTGGCGACAGTGATCAGGGACTTCGTGCAGACGATGCCGGTGCAGCAAGAAAGGCCATCGATGGAGCGCAACGAGCGCGAGGAACAGCAACGGCGCCGCAAACCGGTTCATGCACAGGAGGAAAGTCACGCACGTCGCCGTCAGGGACAGCATGATCTGTTTCCGGACGATCCGCAGGCCGGGGTGGAACGCTGAGCAAAGGAGGTGTCATGGCGATGCCGATCATTCCGTGGATAGGTGGCAAACGGCGGCTCGCGGACGTGCTTATTCCGCGCTTCCCGCCGCATACCTGTTACGTTGAGGTGTTTGCTGGCGCTGCGGCGCTGTTCTTCATGCGCCCGCCCGCCGAGGTAGAGGTGTTGAATGACGTGAACGACGAGCTCGTGAATCTGTATCGCGTGGTGCAGCACCACCTCGAAGAGTTCGTGAGGCAGTTTAAATGGGCGTTGACGAGCCGCCAGGTGTTCAGATGGCTGCAGGACACGCGGCCGGAAACGCTCACGGATATCCAGCGCGCGGCACGGTTCTACTATCTGCAGCAGAATTGCTTTGGCGGCCGTGTTGACGGGCGAACGTTCGGCACGGCGACGACCTCGCCGCCTGGGCTGAATCTTCTGCGTCTTGAAGAAACACTGTCCGCAGCCCACCTTCGACTGTCGGGTGCCTATATCGAAAAGCTGGACTGGCAGACATGCATGACGCGCTACGACCGGCCGCATACGTTCTTCTATCTCGACCCGCCATACCTGGAAACGGAGGGCTATGGCGTGCCATTCGAGTTCAGCGAGTATGAACGAATCGCGGCAGTGCTAAAGGAACTGCAGGGACGGGCAATCCTCACGCTCAATGATCACGTGGCATTCCACGACCTGTTTGCAGGATTTCAACGGGAGCGCGTCGAACTGCAATATACGGTCGGAGGACCGGCCAACACCGCCTTGCGCGGCGAGCTGATCATCTATAGCTGGGACAGGGCGAAGGACCCTGTGGGACTCTTCTGATGTCGGCCGGGCGACTACCTGAACTTTTGAAATACCTCGGCCCTACTTCAATTCAGCAACGCACCCGCTTTGGCCTCAGCGGTCAATGAGCAACGCGGGGCCAGCCTTGTACGAGGCGACGAGTATGAAGACCATGCCGAGTATCAACAAAGGGAAGCTATAGAGTGCGAGGGGAAGAAACAGCACCAACTGCAGGGTCGAACCACCGATGCCGTGAATGAGATCTGTGTCTCGAATGTTTTCGTAGAGAAGCCATGTCACCACAGCGACCCCGAACAGCATCAAAACGATTCCGTCCGACATTGTCGTATGGTGGATGTATGCAGTCCCCCAGAAGTAGAAACCCCACCAGAGCAGATTGATGGCAATGGCTGCGATCCAGAACCCACGCGTCGTAAAAAAGGTGTGTCCGAAACGACGTCGGCAATGCCGGTTGAACAACTGGATGCCCTTCGCAACACCAACGACGATAGCGACGATTAACGCGAGTTTCAGCCAACCCGTCATGATTCGCTCCTTTGGGCTCGGAGTGCTGCATCAGACCACTCCCGTCAGCACACGAGGTCCGGACCGGAGCGAAGTTTCATCTGTCAAATATAGACGTTTGACTGACGAATGCAACGGACTCAGGTCAGCAGAGGGGCGGGAAGGGGTGACTATTTTCTGACAGGACCGCATATCCGTAATGCAACAGTTCTCTGCTGCTTTTCAGGAGTGTGCTCCGCTGCGTAGATAAGCGTCACTGCAAGCTGTACGATTTCGGGACGCAATGCTGGACGGGATTCGACGGCGCACATGTATCCGGGGTGCGCAGTTGACGCGATGTCTTCGCAGGCAGTGAACATCCGCACACGGCGTCAACTTTGCCCAATGCCAACTTCCTGTTCCAAGCTGACGCCGGGCAGGCAGTGAACGATTGTTGCGTATCCGGGCCAGATGATTCTCGATGACCATCCGTCCGGAGCCGTTGGGACATCTTCAGGCTGCGTGAAGGAACGGTTCGCTGACTTCAGATTGGTGCTCTGCAGGGGGTTTGCCCACGCCATTTCGACCATTCCGCCGTATGACTGGTACGGGATTGTCTACGTGTACGGCGCTCGAGTAGCGGGTCCACGATCACTTTCCCTCCGCATCAGTCAATCGGTGCCTCCGCGAACTCAGGGAGATGAGGAACGCTGCACTCGGCGATGCACGCATCATGGTTGACCGGTGCTGGATTGATGTGGAGTGGTTTAAAGACCATCTGTCCCGCCACGAACGCATTGCCCGATAGTGCACAGATACCGGCAGCCGATGCTTGCGCGCGCACCCAGCGCTGCTCGCTGTAACAGCAGCGGCCCGCCTCGCGCCACGCGACAATCAGCGAGTCGACATTGGGGCGTTCAAAGACCCGCACGGTACGCTGCGTTTGCCCGGTTGCATCGCCAGGCGTCCCTGCAGGAAGCTGCGCGACGATCCCTGTCTTCTGCCTGGCACGTCGTCGTACGGCCAGCATGGTACCGCGGCAAACTGGCGAACCGCATCGGCAGGCAAACCTTTCCCGAAGCTGCCGGGTATGTCGCGCCTCCACGACGAGAGCGTAATCGATGCTCAGTTCTTCGCCCGGCTGGATGGCACAGATGGTACGGATGAAAATCCGGACGTCGCGCAGTTCGGCTGACAGGAGTGGTTCAGCCAGCGCGCGCTGTTGCCGCCGACGCCGCCGTCGATTACCGTGCCGTCGCCAACATCGAAATAGAAGGTGTGATCGGGGTGATCCGGGTCCCTGGGATGGCGGCGCATGGCCTTGTCCCACCCAATGCGTTCGCCCTTGTATTCACAGACCAGGGCGCCGACGGGAAAGCCACGTGTTGCGAAAACGCCTTTGCCATGAACGGAAGAGCGGCGGACGGTAATTCGGCTACGGCTCGGCGTAGCGGGGGAGCGTTTCAGAGACGACACTTGAGATGCACTCGTAAGACCCGTGGCCAGCACGGAAGGGGGAGACGGTCTGAAGGAGGATTGACGTACAGATTGCCTGCGTCGAATTATCGGCGCAAGGGGGATGAAGGTGGGCATGCGAGACCGCGCGAACCGGAAACGGGAGCGCGGCATACCCGCACTGGCTTTCACGGAACGGTCTCGCCGTGTCCGTTCAGATCCCGGCATCGGGCGCTTCCAGGCGGCGGAGCAGATCGCGTCCGGCACTGCGGGTGGTACTCCTCGTAGCGCCGGACGCAGAGACCGTTGCGTCCGGTGCCGGACAGCCTGCTTCGCCGGTCGCTAGCCCATATGCAGCCCGCCATTCAATGAAAAGTCCGCGCCTGTCGCAAACCCGGCGTCATCGGAAGCGAGCCATGCCACGATCGATGCGATTTCTTCCGGATTGCCCAGCCGCCGCACCGGAATGCTCTCCACGATCTTCGTAAGTACATCGGGGCGCACTGCACGTACCATCTCGGTACCAATGTAGCCGGGCGATACGGTATTGACCGTCACGTTCTTTACAGCGACCTCCTGCGCCAGCGCCATGGTGAAGCCGTGAATGCCCGCTTTGGCCGTGGAGTAGTTGGTTTGGCCGAACTGGCCTTTCTGTCCGTTCACCGAAGAGATGTTGACGATGCGCCCCCAGCCACGCTGGACCATGCCTTCGATCACCTGTTTTGTCACGTTGAAAAGGCTGTTGAGATTGGTGTCGATGACGGCAGTCCAGTCTTCGTGGGTCATTTTCCGGAACACGCCATCGCGCGTGATGCCCGCGTTATTGATCAGCACGTCGATTTCGCCAACTTCCTTTTTGACCTTTTTGAAGGCCTTTTCCGTCGACTCCCAGTTGGCGACGTTGCCCTCGGAGGCGATGAAGGAATAGCCGAGTGTCTTCTGCTCCTCCAGCCATCGGGCACGGCGCGTCGAGTTCGGTCCGCAGCCCGCGACAACAGTGAAGTTCTCCTTGTGCAGCCGCTGGCAGATTGCTGTACCGATGCCACCCATGCCGCCCGTGACATATGCAATACGGGTTGCCATAAATCCTCCTTCGTGTTGGTCGGGTTGGACAAAAGTCTGTCTGGAGGATGGAAACAATATTGACCACCGCGAGCGGCTGATGCGATGCGCAATTACCCTTAAGCGCACGCATCGGTCTCGTTCTATGGGTAGAAGGGTGCTGTGCGAGAGGGGCCTGCAAACGGGAGAACCGTGCCCTCCCGGTTCCACTCCATGAACTGCTTCGGGGATGCCCGCCTTGCCATGGCGAAGCCGCCGGATGCTGTGCCTGACGTTGGCGGCGCGCAGCGGGCGCAGCGAAGCTCGATGCCGCAGACGCGTGCGATGAGGACGCTCGACAGGCATCTCAATGCTGATCTGGGGGCAACCGGGCACGCGTGCGGTCCGCCCCGCCAGACGAGGCGATCAGGCCGGACGGGACCGGCATAGCCGCGGCGACAGATCAGAACGATGTTGCGAGCATGGCCAGCGCGATGACCAGCATGACGAGTGTTGCAAGCCAGCCCAGCGTCCGCAGCCGGCCCTGGACGACGAAGCGGCCCATGATGTCTGCGCGGGAGGCGACCAGCATCATGACGATCATGATCGGCACGGCGACGACGCCGTTGAGCACCGCGCTCCAGTAGAGCGCCTTGATCGCGTTGATGGAAGTGAAATTGACGATCATGCCGATCAGCGTGGCGATGGCGATCGTCGCATAGAACGCTTTGGCTTCCTGAACCTTGCGGGTGAACCCGACCGGCCAGCTACGGGCTTCACCGATAGCATAGGCGGTTGAACCGGCCAGCACCGGTACGGAGAGCAGGCCCGTGCCGACGATGCCCGTGGTAAAGAAGATGGCTGCGAAGGAGCCTGCAATGGGGCGTAGCGCCAGCGCCGCCTGCGCAGAGGTCTGGATATCCGTGATGCCGTCGACGTTGAGCGTAGCAGCGGTAGTGGCGAGAATCGCCAGAGCCACCAGATTGGACAGCCCCATTCCCGCCACCGTGTCGATTTCGATCCGATGCAGGGCGCCCGATCCCTGTTGTGGAGCATCGAAGAGATCCCGGCGCTTCGGATGAACGTGCATGTCCTCCACTTCCTCCTCGGACTGCCAGAAGAACAGATAAGGGCTGATGGTGGTACCGAACACGGCGACCACCGCGGTCAGGTAGCCCGCGTTCCAGTGCAGATCGGGAATGACGAGCCGGGTCGCGAGGCGCATCCAGTCAAGATGGACCACTGCCAGTACGGCGAAATATGCGAAGAGCGATAACGTGAACCACTTCAGCACCGCGACATAGCGGGTGTATTGCAGCAGCAGTTGCATGCACACGCAGATCACGGAGAAGAGCAGCACGTACCCCTCAGACGTATTTGCCAGGAATTGTTAAAGGCACCGGCATTTCCGGCAGACTCAAGCTGTTTTGGTATATGTTCGCGACATTCAGCCCACAGACTACGTCGAGGAGTAACTGGGGGACCCGGATCCGATTCCAATTTGCACGGTAAGCGCTCATTAGACGACGTGGCTTGCGCGCGGCGCCGGGGTGTGCGTCAGTCTGTTGAGGCGGCGACCCGCCACGGCAACAAGGCCTCATAGTCGTCGGCGCTGTGTGCAAGCGGGAGTGCCTTGAACAGCGCGACGAGATAGCCGTACGGTTCGACGCTGTTTGCCTTACACGTTTCGATCAGCGAATACAGGTTGGCGGCGGCATTCGCGCCAGCGACACAGTTGGCGGCGCAAAAGCCAGTGCCACGATCTACAGCCTCGTGCTGACGTGCCGTGCCTGCGACGTCGAGCCGTATGACTATCTCCTGCACGTGCTCACCGAGTTGCCGTAGCGCGTGCCCGACGCCGACGTCACGGATCTGCTGCCATTCAATTACGCCCGCTTGCAGCAGGCCAAAGCAAAAACTCCCTGACTGACTTCCACCCTATCCACGCGGACGCCGCCGCTCGATTCCGAGCGCCGCGACGCGACTACGCTCGACCTTCAAAGGCGCGCAAGCTGCCACGCCGTGTGCTGGAATCGTCGCTTACGGATAACCCGTATCGCTGAAGTCCTGAAAGCGTAGCACCGGCCGCCGCGCATGCGCGAGGAACAGCGCCAGCCGCGGGAGTCGCCGCCTGGTGGCCGCAATGGCGTCCGGAACGCGGATGTAGGCGGTTTCTCCCGAGATCCGCCGACTGCTCAATATCTCCGCGTGCACAAGAAGGCCAGCTCCAGTTTAGGTATCGTCAGGTGACAGGGGATAGTCAGATCTTGTTTGGCGATATCCGATCATTATCGGCAGGGTTCAGTTTTTCAGCCTACTTCCGTTAATATGCAATGCATGGATTTAAATGGTTTGGCCGGAAAGCACGCAGGAAGTGGAGCTGGAAAAGGATCACGAGGCGATGGTGCGTCCCGGGTATCGACGGACGTTAAATGCCCGATTATTTTTGAAGTGCTGACTATCGGTTGGTGCCCGAATACAGGATTTTCTGAAGGGAAGTCAAAAAGCATAGATTCCTGGCAAGACTTGTGAAGAAGCATGGTCAATCCGCGCGCAATAACGTTTGACACATGGAACGTGGGCTGGCGATCACGATACGGACAACGATCTGTTCGTGACCCGTCGGCATGGATGATGGCGCGAACCAGTCATACCTCTGTCCGTCGTGTGCGGGTTGATTACGCGGCGTGCAGGAGCCAACTGGCGGTGCGGGGTACGGGGATATATCGTCGTGGTAACAGTGCTGGGATGCATTACTGAGAAGCACAACGTCTGGCTGGTACTCGTGGCCGGGTTACTGTGCGCCGTGGGTTCCTGGGTGACCGCCCGGCTGTTCCAGCGCACGGTGGGCACCGCCGGCATGCAGAAGCTGGGCTGGCATGTCCTGACGGCGATTTCGGCCGGCGTCGCCATCTGGTGCACCCACTTCGTCGCGATGCTGGGTTTCGACGCGGGCGTGCCAGTCAGTTTCGATCCTTTTTTGACGGTCCTGTCCCTGCTGATCGCGGTAGGCGGCAGTACCTTTGGCTTCGCGCTCGCCGGCAGCCGGGTGACCCGGTTCGCGCCCGCACTGGGCGGCGCGATCGTTGGCGTGGCGATCGCCCTGATGCACTACACCGGCATGATGGCCTGGCGGATCGAAGGCATCATTTCGTGGGACGTGCCGTATCTGGTCGCATCAGTCGCATGTTCCGTGGTGTTCGCGGCGGCGGCGCTGGTTTGCGCCATGCGGGCCGGGCCGCATGCGGTCAACCTCATGGCCGTGACGCTCTCGCTCGCCATCCTCACGTTGCATTTCACCGGCATGACAGCGCTGCGCATCACGCCGCTGGTTGTCCCAGGGGCATTCTCCGACCTGGCGGCACTACACACACTTGCGCTGGCGATTGCCGGCCTGTCGCTGGTCATCGTCTGCACCGGGCTCGTGAGCTATCTGATCGACAGCGATGTGCGGGCCGAATCACTCGAGCATCTGCGCAGGATGGCACTGAGTGACCTGCTGACGGGGCTGCCGAACCGGGGCAGTTTCAACGAGCGCCTGGATCTTGAAATTGTGCTGGCGCGCGAGGCAGGCACGAGACTGGCACTCATCGGCATTGACCTGAACCGGTTCAAGGAAGTCAACGACCTGCGCGGCCATCACGCCGGCGACGAAGTGCTGCGCATCCTCGCGCGGCGCATGACGGGCCTGCTGCGCGAAAACGAATTTGTCGCGCGTATCGGCGGAGATGAATTCGCCGCGATCTGCCGGATGACGGGGGAGGTGACGGCCGAGGCCGGGCTGGAGGATTTTCTGGGCCGCCTCGAAGCAGCCCTGTACAAGCCCGTCAGGCTCGATGAATACGAAGTCGTCACGGGAGGGAGTTTCGGCGTGGCGATCTATCCCGACGATGCGACCAGCAAGCCGGTTCTCATCAACAACGCAGACCTGGCGATGTATCGCGCAAAGACCAGTATGACGCGGTCCGTCTGCTTTTACGAGCCGGCGATGGACGAAATGGTGCGGGCGCGGCGCAACCTCGCCTCGGATTTGCGCGGCGCGCTGGCAGCCACCCAGCTCAGCATCCACTACCAGGTGCAAACGTCGCTGGTGACGGGCGAAACGCGGGGTTACGAGGCGTTGCTGCGCTGGCGGCATCCGGTACAGGGACCGATTCCACCCGCGACGTTCATTCCGCTTGCCGAGGAGAACGGTCTTATCCTCGAGATCGGGGAATGGGTGCTGCGTCAGGCCTGTGCGATGGCCATCTCCTGGGACCCGCCATATCCGGTTGCGGTCAACGTATCGGCCGTCCAGTTCGCGCATGCGAACCTGACGCAGCTCGTCGCCGGCGTGCTGGGCGAAACCGGTCTGCCAGCGCAACGCCTGCAGCTGGAACTGACCGAATCGACCATCTTCGCGGACCGCGGCCGCTCGCTGCGCACGCTGCGGCAACTCAAGGAACTGGGTGTGAGCATCGCGCTGGACGATTTCGGTACCGGCTATTCGTCGCTCGACACGCTGCGCTCATTTCCCTTCGACCGGATCAAGCTCGACCAGTCGTTCTTCAGCGAGGCGGAAGCCAGTCCCCAGGACCGGGCCATCATCCGGGCCGTGCTGGCGCTGGGCAAAAGCCTGGGCATCCCCGTACTGGCAGAAGGGATCGAGACGCAAAGCCAGCTCGCGCTGTTGACCGAGGAAGGTTGCGACGAAGCGCAGGGCTTCCTGTTCGGCCGCCCGGCTGCGCTGGCGGAGATCGTCGGCACTGGCCGCATCAGGCTTGTCGATACGCGTGTCGCCCATTCGGTGCCTGGGAAAGGGGACGCAGAGGGTATCGACAACGGGAAGAGTCCGGGAGCCGAACACGGGCAGACACTGGACAGCACGACGTAAAGAAATGACCCTGATGCAATTACGGATCGCGACACCAGAAGAACCGCCGGGACGAAGTCCTGGATAGCAGCATTACACCAGGGAGGACAATGGCGCCGCGTTTTTCCCCGTTATCCAACCCCTTTCGCGCGAAAAATCGATGATCAATCATCCGGCCGTTCGTACGGAGAGCAGGACCCTGTTAGCTCAGGCTCGCGACGTCACTCTGCCAGAGACGGTCGAACGGCATCTGGCCGCGCGCGGCCTTTTGCCTGTCCGTTCGCTGGAGCAACTACCGCAGCCGCCGTGCGAAGCCGACGTGCTGCTCACGCCCTCGTCCTGGATGAGAGAACTGGCGGCGCCACAACGTGAGCGGCTTTCGGCGTATGGCCGCGCGGTCGGCGCCTGGATCGCGCTCACCGATACACCGGTTGCCTTCGATGAAAGCCTCAACCTGCTCGACCTGGGTGTCGACCACTTCCTCCCTGTACCGACGTTGGAGGATCAGTGGGGGGCACTCATTGACGGCTTGCGTTCGAGGATGCCGCTCCGCCGCGCGGGTCCGCGCGCTGCTCCGATGCCCTGCGAGACCCTGGGCGAAGGCGAGGCGCGTTTTCGCTTCTTTCTCGATAACGTCGAGGAAGGCGTCGTGGTGTGTGCCGACGGGATCATCGTCGACGTAAGCGACCGCTGGCTCGAACTGTTTCGCTGCCGGCGCGAAGAAGCCATCGGCCACCCGGTGCTCGATTACACCAGCCCGAGGGTCGTTCCCATGGCCCGGCAACTGATCGAGGAACGTTGGGCCGAAACCTATGAATCGGAAATGCTGCGCAGGGACGGCACCACCTTCCCGGCCATCGTTCGCGGGCGCGACCAGAGGTTCGGCGGGCGCGAACTGCGGCTGACCACCATCCTCGACATCACGCGACAGAAGGAATCCGAACAGGCCCTGAAGCTGGCCAAGGCCGAGGCCGAACGGGCCTGTCATGCGAAGTCCGAGTTCCTCTCCAGCATGAGCCATGAACTGCGCACCCCGCTTAATGCCATCCTGGGGTTCGCGCAGATACTGGAGATGGATGACGGGTTGAGCACGGACCAGCTCGACAGCATCGCAGAAATCCTCAAGGCGGGGCACCATCTGCTGGGCCTCATCAATGAAGTGCTCGATCTGGCCAGCATCGAGTCCGGCAAAACGACCCTCTCGCTGGAGACGGTGGATGTGTCGACGCTCATCCGGGACTGCGCACAGCTCGTGCAGCCGCTGGCGACGAGCCGGGAGATCGACCTGCACCTGGAGATACCCGAACGTGCTGCCGCATGTGCCGACAACCAGCGCCTGAAGCAGATCGTGCTGAACCTGTTGTCCAATGGCATCAAGTACAACCATCCCTCGGGCGAGGTCCGCGTCATAGTCGAGCCCGATGGCTCGCGGCTGCGCATCGCCGTTGCCGACACCGGGGCGGGCATTTGCGCCGAACGCCTGGGCGAACTGTTCCAGCCTTTCAGCCGGCTGGGCGCAGACCACGCTTCGGTCGAAGGGACCGGCATCGGCCTCGTTATCACCCGCAAACTGACCGAAGCGATGGGCGGACGGATCGGTGTTGAAAGCGAGCCCGGCAAAGGCAGCCGCTTCTGGGTGGAACTACCTCTGGCACAGCTGTCGTCGCAACCGGCGCCGCTGTCCCTGCTGGCCAATGATTCCGGTGTTGCGCCAGTGACGGCAAGGCAGGGTGAGCATTACATCCTGTACATCGATGACAACCCGGTCAATCTCAAACTGGTCACCCAGATTCTGGACAAGCTACGCCACATCCGTCTGGTCACCATGTACGCGCCCGAGATGGGCATCGAGTTCGCGCTTTCGCATCAACCTGACCTGATCCTGCTGGACATCAACCTGCCCGACATGGACGGCTACCAGGTGCTGGAGGTATTCAAGTCACACCTCCAGCTGCGGCATGTGCCCGTGATCGCGGTGTCGGCCAACGCCATGCCCCGCGACATCGAACGGGGCATCGCCGCAGGCTTCGCCGATTACCTGACCAAGCCTCTCGACATCGGGCGTTTCCTCGCCAGCATTGATGCCCATCTGCCGGGCGTGATGGAGAAACGCAGCAATGACGCTCAAACATGATGACGCGCACATTCTTGTCGTTGACGACGAGCCAGCCAATCTCAAGCTGCTGGAAAAGCTGCTCGGCAGCGAGGGCTATTTTCGTCTGACCTGTGTGCAGGACCCACGCCAGGTTTTGCGTGCCTATCAGGAAATTCGCCCCGACCTGATCCTGCTGGATATCAACATGCCGCATCTCGACGGCTATCAGGTCATGGCCCAGCTCAAGGCATTGGACGACCCGCTGCTGCCGCCCATCGTCGTGCTGACGGCGGAGCACGGCCGCGAAAGGCTGCTCAAGGCGCTGGCGGCGGGGGCGCGGGATTTCGTCGGCAAACCGTTCGACCGCAGCGAGCTCCTGATGCGCGTGCGCAATCTGCTCGACGCCCACCTTGCCCACCGCCTGATGCACGAGCATAACGACGTGCTCGAAAAGCGGGTTCAGGCCCGCACCCGCGAACTGCTCGAAACCCGGCTGCAGATGGTGCGCCGTCTCGGCCGCGCCGCCGAGTACCGGGATAACGAGACCGGCCGCCATATCCTGCGCATGAGCCATACTGCCGCGCTGCTGGCCCGCCATCTCGGCTGGAGCGAAGCCGACGTCGAATTGATGCTGCACGCCAGCCCGATGCATGATATCGGCAAGATCGGCATTCCTGACGCGGTCCTGCTCAAGCCCGGAAAACTGGACGCCGGGGAGTGGAAGATCATGCAGCAGCATCCGGCCATCGGAGCCGAACTGCTGGGCGGCGACGACTCGGCGTTGATGACCATGGCGCGTCAGATCGCTCTGGCGCACCATGAGAAATGGGATGGCAGCGGCTATCCCCAGGGTCTCGCGGGCGAGGCCATTCCGCAGGCCGCACGCATCGTGGGCGTGGCCGACGTGTTCGATGCGCTCGTTTCGGCTCGCCCGTACAAGCCGGCGTGGCCGCGCGACGAAGCCGTTGCCTACATTCGCGACCATTCGGGCAGTCATTTCGACCCGACCGTGGTCGAGGTGTTCATGAAGGCGCTGGACGATATTCTGGCCATCCAGGAAAGCTATTCCGATTCCGTTGCCCCGTGACAGGGCTGCAATCAGGCGCGGGCACTGGCAACCCGCGGCCAATGCCCCCGACAGGCGTGCGCGTCCGGTGAAACGTTAAAGATTGTCAAGACAGGACCCCGGGCATCAACCGGAGACCGTTCGCTGCCGATAGACCGGTACGCGTTGCTTCGTCTGCCGGACGGGCAAATCCTGACACGTAACAATTCTCATGGTTTGATCATGGACTTCGGTCTGCCGCGCACTGCAAACCCTTTAACCCGGCCCGCCCCCGGCTGGCTGACGCCGACGATCCGCTCCGTGGAAATTCGGATTAGAAGTCGCTACACAATCCATCCTTACCTGCGAAGGCGAGAAATTCCTAGAGGAATCATGCGTCTGCCGAGAGCGGATTGAGCTGCCTCCCGTTTTCGTCCCAGCCGCAGTTAGAGTTGTGGGTTAAAGACTCCTGGGCTGGGTCATGCGTCCGAGCGAACTGCTCTCGCAACAGATAGCCGAGCGAGCTATAGGGCCGCTCGGTGTTGTACTCGATTCACCACAATTCAATCAAGCTTCTGGCATGACGCATGGATACAAACCAGTGCTCGTTCAAGCATTCATCCGGGAAGCGCCCGCTGAGACACTCAATATAGCCGTTTTCCAATGGCTTGCACGTCCAGATGGGCGACACAGCGAGGACCGGCCCATATAGCCTACCGTCACAATGCTGAAAGCTGGGTGCGCTTAGTTCAGCGATTTGCTCGAATTAGAACCGGTGAATCATGCCGACGACGCCCTCGAACAGAGAGTTGTATCCATTAAAGGATTGGGTAAAGCCAGAAGTCGAAGCAAGTTTGGTCCACTGACCGGTGAGATGATTGTAATTGACGCCGGAGTACAAATCTGTCCGCTTGGACAGATGGTAAAGAAGAATCGGGCCTGCCGTGACGCGCGTACCTTCGCCATCTGCATGATGCAGGATGTCGACATAGGCGGCACCACGCAACTCTATGGACGGCGTGAACAGATAGGATGCGCCTACCGAGAACGAGTCATTGCGATAATCAGCCGGATAGACGTGACTGAAGATGTATTGCGCGTAGATTTTGGCTTGGGCAAGCGCATAGGTCGCACCCACCATCGCAATCTTTTGAGAGCTGTCCGGAATGGCGATGCCGAAATAGGTATTGCCGTACTGCGTGCTAGCTGGCGTTGCTCCGCCAATGTTGTTGACCTGCTGATACACCGCGCCAATGTTCAAAGGACCAACGTCGTAGCTCAAACTGACGGCCGGCGAGGAATAGCGATGTATATCGCCCGCTACACCGCCAAACGTGTAGGCGCCACTTACCGTGAACCCAAAAAGCTTGTCGGATGTGTATTGAACAGTGTTATCGAGACGCGCACCGCCCACTAGGCCGGCAGATTGAAATCCCCACGTTGCTGCGTAATTGGCGAACCCAAATACGTCATGCGCGGACCCCATCAGATAGGCGAGGGCGTATTGCCGACCGAAAGTTACCGTGCCCAATCCTTGGTGTGAAAACCCGACGAATGCTTGTCGTCCGAACAGACGCTGCTGCCCTCCCGGCGTCGAGAACGCAAGTGCGCCCGTGTTCGCAACGAAACCAGATTCCAGCACAAATATCGCTTTGCTGCCGCCGCCCAAATCTTCGGTACCACGCAGCCCCCACCTGCTTCCAAGGAGCGCGCCGCCCGTACCCATGGTGATGTTATGGCCGCCGTCGCGTGTCTGATGGTTGTCGTAGCGGATTGCCTCGTCGATGACCCCGTACAGAGTTACGGCTGACTGACTCCACGCGGCATGCGCATGCAAGCCGACAATGCCGACCATCGACAATCCTGCTAGTTTTCCGATACCTCTACGCCGGTACCCCGATGTAAGTGAACGCTCGGACTGAGCATGCGCTTTATTTGAATATATTTTCACGAAAAGTCTCCAATTTAATATCGTTGTACTAATTGATGTGAAGCGTTGAATATCTTATTGAGAGATAAGATTCCGGTGTTTTCAGGGACGCTGCGTCTCGCAAGACGCAGCGTCAGGGTGGTGCGACGTTGCGGGAGACTTCAGTGACCAATGTCGGCAATCCTCGGCTGACCGGCGGTATGTTCCAAATCGTCGGGCATATGGTCGAGACCCACGCCGCTTGTCTCGATGCGAAGCGCCCAAACTGCAACGGCAAGCAGTACTTGAATGGCAACGACCGACGCGACTACCATGTTGACGCCGCCCATGGTGAAGAGCCACAGGACGAAGAACTGGCAAAGTGCGCTGGCCGCCCGCCCAGCCGTGCCGCATACGCCACTACCTCTGAGGCGATAAGACGTTGCGAAGAGTTCCGGAACATAAGCGCCTTGCCCTACCGCGACGAGGACGTAGATGCCGCAAATAAGACAGAGCCCGGCTACCAGGAGCATCGTGTTCGAAGCAGCGTGCTGATAGAACAAGCCCATCGCCGCTGTCACCAGTGCGGCACCGATAATTGCGGGCCGACGGCCCACGCGGTCGGCGAGGAAAATGCCGATGATTGTTCCCGCCGGCGCGCCCAACGACATCACGGTGCTGTACGACAACGACTTGACGATGTCGAAACCCTGACGCACGAAGAAGGATGGGAGCCAGTTAATCAGACCATAAACGCTGTAGCCGATAGTGACCATAATCAGCGAGCCGACCAGCGTCCGCCACACGACAGGTGACCTGAAGAGGACACCGATGGGAACGTGCTGTGGCTTTACCGGCTGCTCCCGCACGAAGTCGTCGAGCTCATGATTGCGTGAGATGTCTGCCTCAATCGACTGCAGCACCGCTTCGGCTTCGGCATATCTGCCCTGACTGACAAGCCATCTCGGCGACTCTGGCATCTTCTTTCGCAGCAGCCAGATGACGATTGCCGCGACCCCGACGATGGCGAACATGTAACGCCACCCGAAGTTCGGAATAATCCACAGACTGGTCAACGAAGCAATAAGAACTGCGGAGTTCGCGAACAGGGACAAGGCAGCCAGGAGTCGGCCTCTATAACGGGGCGGTACGAACTCCGACAACATGCCGTACGAGATAACAATCTCTGCCCCCATCCCGATGCCCATGATGAATCGCAGCGCGATGAGCCAGTACATGTTCGGCGCGAGCGTCGCAGCAAGCGACGCGCCACCGAAGATGATTAGATTCACCTGATAGGAAAACCTGCGCCCAAACCGGTCGCCAAGCTCACCCGCACTCCAGGCGCCCACCGTAAGCCCCGCGAACGTCATCGTGGTGAACCATGCGTTCATCTCAAGCGTGGACCAGCCAGTCTTGAGAAGCGAGCCGGTGACTACGCCGCCCAGATAAACGTCGAAGGCATCGAGGAAAAGACCGCCGCCGATGAGGAGGAACAGACGCCAGTGAAAACCACTCAATGGCAGCCTGTCGAGCCTCGGAGCGGCATAAACCGAATCCGACATGTTTGTCTCCTGAATTTGTTTTAGGAAGCTCGACTGAGCTAGTCTGCTGTGACTTCTACGGTCAAGGCAAGTAGCAGGAAGCTGAACGATTTACCGTGAAAATCAAGATTCAACGAGGCGTTTACACCGCCCTCCAGCGCGTCGCGAATCACAAAGTTGAATCCGTGAAGCGCAGGTATCTCGTATCGTTTGACCTCCCCTCGGAACAGGTCCGGGTAGGCGGCCGATACCCGTTCTGCGGTTAGCGAGGCCTTGATGTCGTCGTAATGCTTCGGGTCATAAGGCCAGACCGAGATGCACGACACATTTCCCTTGTCACCGGTACGAGCCGACGCGACTTCTCTGAGCGGAACAGTTTTCTTCATGACTGCAAGACCTCAACTTTGGTCTCAATCGCGTCGCGATTGACAAAAACAGCGTGGGTTTTCACCGAGGAGTCGATGTTGCCGCGATAGCCTCCGCCACCAGCCGGACCTGACACCCACAGACTTTCGACTTCCGATAACAAGGTTTCAGCCATCTCGCGGTCCGTCGTGCGCATCGCAGCGCGCACCCGAACATCCTGAGTGATGGCCTCACGCTGAATGGCGGTCGCATGCAGCGAGTTGATACCAATCAGGTCCAGACGAATCTTGTCCGCGCACCCATGGAGATTGCGCATGCGCTCTTCGATAATGGAGGCCGCCAGTCGGGCACGGTTCTCTGCGCCGGGACCGGCGTAGCTGATGCCAGCCTCAGCCAGAAAGCCACCGTCGAAGCCGACAATTGTCTTCAGTTGAGCAGGACGTTCGCGCCCGATGCCACCGCGAACAGCCACCCGGTCTTTGCCCGCCACTTCGATTTGCACGTTCGTGAAATCAGCTGTGACGTCCGGGGTGAGGTAAGCACGAGGGTCGTGTACTTCGTAGAGCAACTGCTCCTTCACTGTGAGTTCGTTGACAAACCCTCCCGTGCCGTCGAGCTTCGTGATGATGCAACTCCCGTCAGGCTGTACTTCCGCCAACGGAAAGCCGACATAGGCAAGGTTGGGCACTTCCTTGTATGGCGGGTCAGCGAAATATCCACCCGTTACCTGCGATGTGCATTCGAGCAGATGCCCGACCACCGTGCCTGCACCGAGTGTCATCCAGTCGTCGAGTTTCCAGCCATTGCGGTGCGCGATTGGCGCAAGGAAAAGCGAAGGGTCGGCCACCCGTCCGGTGATGACGATGTGTGGTTCTGTATCGAGCGCCGGGATGATGGCTTCCGCGCCGAGATACGCATTCGCCCCAACCATTCGCAGTCCCGCTTCTCCGACCGTTTTACCGATTTCGGGAAGGAAGGTTTGGTCCGAAATCTGACTGGTGACGTCATCGCCTTCGACGATTGCCACGCGGATTTTCAATCCCATGCGGCGCGCGAGGTCCACTGCGAGAGCGCCCGCGGCACGCGGGTTCGCGACACCCATATTCGTGACGATAGTCGTGCCACCCCGAACACACGCCTGCAGAACAGCAGCGAGGCGCTTTTCGAGGCGCGGGTTGTAGCCCTTATTTGGGTCTTGGGACCTTGCGAGATGTCCATAAGCAAGCGTCCGTTCTGCCAGACACTCGAAGACGAGAAAGTCGAGATTGCCTCGCTCTGCCAGGTCGCGCGCCGGGTCAATACGGTCGCCAGCGAAGCCCGCTCCGGCGCCGATGCGCACGGTGCTTCCAGCCATGGTTGCCTCCTAGATTTGTTCCGAAAATATTTTATCGTTCTGCTTTCGGAACATTAAAGGCCGGAGTCGCGACGAAGTCAAGCAGTTTTGTTCTCATATCGGATTTGACGTGTAAATTCGGAACGACTAGCATTGAGTCGGGCCAGCAGACTGCTGTACCTGCTGAAAAAGGAGACGACCGTTCAGCATCCGCACACCATCAATGCAGGCTCGACTGTGGTCGGCCTGACCGCGAAGGGACTGAAAAATGACAGCCAACCGAACGCCTCCCCGGGCGAATCCACTGGGTGCACGCAGAGACACGTCGCGTCCCGGTTTCCCCATTCCGGCAGGTGCGTGCGACTCACACATGCATATCGTCGGGCCGTTCGACAGATATCCATTGCGCGAGACGCGCTCACTCGAACCGCCGGAGTCGACATTCGCCGACTATCTGGAAATGAAGCGGGCGACGGGCATCGAGCGCAACGTGATTGTTCAACCGAGCTTCTTTGCGAAGGACAACGCGTGCACCTTGGACTCGACCGAGCGCATGGGCGAGCATGCACGTGCGGTTGTCGTGGTAGAACCGGATGTCGATGAGGCAACCCTCGCCGATATGCATGCCCGAGGTGCACGGGGCGTCAGGCTGCAGCGCGTGGTTGCCGGTGGGACGAGCACCGAGCAGATTGCGGAGATGGCATCGCGTATCCGCGATTTCGGCTGGCACCTGCAGCTCTTCGTCGATTCTGATGACGTGGAAGAACTGGCAGAGCAGTTGCATCGCTTGCCGGTGCCTGTCGTCTTCGACCATATGGCACACGTCTATAAGGAAAGTCCCATCAGTTCGCGGGGGTTCCGGACGTTGCTGGACCTGCTCGCTAGCGGCAAAGCCTGGGTAAAGCTATCCGCATGGCGCTTTTCTCCGGACAACGCACGGGCGCGGCAACTGGTCGATGCGAATCCTGAACGCGTCCTTTGGGGGAGCGATTGGCCGCACGTCTCGTATGAAGAAGATGTGCCCGACGACGGGAAGCTGCTAGACCGATTGGCGACGTGGGCACAGGATTCAGCCACGATTCAGCGAATATTGGTAGACAACCCTGCCGAGCTTTACTTTCGATGCTAGTGACCGCAGGAGGCCGGAGTAAGGCCCACGGCGCGTCGCCACCTCAGGGCCTAGTCTTCACGCCACTCGTCAACGACTACCATTTGATAGTTACTCGCCGCGTTACTATCACGTTTTCCCAAGCACGCCAGGACATGACAATGGACGAACCGGTCGACGTTGAGACCACCTCCTCGCGGAAGCAATATGAGACGACGCGCTCGCCGGCTCGGGTGCTGCAAATCATCTATGAGCTTGCGACCAGTGCGAACGGCCTGTCGCTCTCCAGGCTTGCCGCTCTGACGCATCTACCGAAAACAAGCTTGCTCACCCTGTTGCGTTCCCTGGAAGCGGCAAACTATGTTGTCAATGTGTCGGGCGCGTACAGGCTGGGAAGCGAAACGTATGCGATTGCTACGGCAATCCTGGCGAAAGAACGCTTTCTTCCGTCGGCTCGACCGTCGCTACAGGCCCTGTTCGCCGAAACGGGAGAAACCGTTCAATTGGGCATCCTCGCTCAGGACGAAGAGTTGGCCGAGACCATCGAAATTATCGAAACACGTAAGGCGGTCAGATTCTCGCTTTCTGTCGGCCTGCGTCGCCCGCTGCATTCCAGTTCTATCGGCAAGCTTCTGTTGGCTTACCAGCCAGCGCAGTGGACAGAAAGGTATCTGCAGCGAAAACCACTCGAGGTCTTTACGCCACAGACCATTTCAACCGTTCCTGAGCTGATGGATGAACTGAGCCGGATTCGGGACGCTGGTGTCTCAATTTCGCACGAGAGCATGTTCGAAGGCATGAGCGGAATATCGGCTCCAATCTGGAATCAGGCGGGTCACATGCTCGCCGGCGTGAGTGTCACAGGTCCTACATACCGTCTGCGCCCCCTTGAGTCTGGCCTGTGCGATTTGGTCAAACATGCGGGAGAAGAAATTTCCCGAAAACTTGGCTACAAAGGGAGTTACCCTAGCAAGCTCCAAAATGCGGACGATGTCGACGGAGATGCTGCCCATGCAGAGAAGACTCAGGCAATTGGGTAAAGGTGTCGTTCACTGCAACCGCCGACGAGCCGCCTTCAGAGGTGACTGCGGCGGCCCATCACAAAAGCATCAACCCCATCCAGCCGCAACACGTCTGAACTTGGCCGCATCCTAACTCGACGGAGTTTGCCTCACTCTCCGCAATCTTGAGCATCGAGAGCAGGAGCTTCTCCGAAGTCGCTGGTCCGTGCCCTGGCGCAGGCTTTATCGACTTCCGCGAGGTGCGGCGTTCCCGCGCCCACCGCCGGATGGGTTTCCGGTCGTACTCGGCCAATTACCACCGGACGAAGCACCGCCCGACCGGCCGCCGCTTCCGGCCGATTTTGCCCCACCGGACGAGCCTTTCGATGGGCCGCTCGAGTTACCGCGCGCGCCACCTTGGTTGCCGCCTGTTCCTTTGCTCATCGCCGCCTCCTTTGACCATGTGGGGTGCTACAAGTCACTTCCGATTTGCAGTCGCATCAGAGCCGCGGCCGCGAGATTGTCAAACGCAATCTCAAGTTGATACAGCTTCGGACGCAAACGCAATTTGAATTTGATACACCTGCGCATACGGTTATTAGCTGAGTGCTGCCTCCTTCGAGTTGCGTTTGCGTTTGACATCGTCCGCGTCGTTCAGGTGCGGTGGTGGGATGCGGTTGATCATGCCGGCCTGACGTTTTTCCTTCAGCCTGTACGAGTCGCCGGAGATCGGCACGACGTGTGCGTGATGAAGCAGCCGGTCGAGGAGCGCCGCCGTGAGCGTTGCATCGTCAGCGAAGGTCTGGTCCCACTGGCCGAACGGAAGATTGCTGGTCAGGATGAGACTTCCGGTTTCGTACCGTTTGGCGACCACCTGGAAGAGCAGGTTCGCCTGCTCCCGGTCCATGGGCAGATACCCCATCTCGTCAATGATCAGAAGCCTGTATGGCTTCGTGATCCGCTTGATAGTTTCCTCCAGCTGGTTACGCCGCAACGCTGTCGTCAATTGCATCAGCAGATCGGCGGCAGTAATGAAGCGGGTGCGAAATCCGGCCTGCGTTGCACGATATCCAAGCGCGACGGCAAGATGGGTTTTGCCAACGCCACTGGGTCCGAGCAGCACGACATTCTCGGCACGCTCCACAAAGGCAAGACTGCCGAGTTCGAGAACCAATGCTTTCGGTACGCCGAGCACGAATTCGAAGTCGAATTCATCAAGCGTCTTGATTGCCGGGAATCCAGCCAGACGCGTCAGCATCCGGCGCATTCGCTCCGCGCGTGCCATCGCTTCATCCTTCAAGGCCTGTTCGAGGAAGTCGAGATAGCCGAGCTCGCGTTTGGCGGCCATCTGGCCGAGGTGCGCAATCTGTGTCGGCAAGTGCAGCAGGTTGAGCTGCTTGCACAACACAGTCAGTCGTTCGAGCTGCGGCGTCATGCGCTTACCTCCTGTGCGCGGCTGAACGCGTCGTAGACCGACAACGGGTGCTGCAACGGTTTGTTCCACTCCGAGGTCGCGTACCGTGATGCTGGTTTCGGCTGCTGATGTGGCGTCGCTCCCGTTCGAACCGATCGTCCCACGTATGGTGCCGGCAGTGGCAGAAGATGCGGCCGCTCCTCGAGCAACACCTCGGCCGGAACCCGTTTGGTAGTGCCATGCACCCGGACGTTGGCGACGTCGCGCAACCACAGCCTGACGCGCTCATTGCACAGGCCGCAGTCGGCTGTGAGCCCTGCCTGTTTGAGCATTGAAACCAACGGGACCCAGAAGCTATAGCGCAGATATCCGTTCATACGCTCGACCTTGCCCTTCGTCTTCGCGCGGTATGGCTTGCACACGCGCGGCACGAACCCATGGTGTTTGGCGAAGTCAGCGAACCCCGGATGATATCGGTGCTGCTTCTTGCCATAGGCATCGCGTTTCAGAATCACCGTCTTCATGTTGTCGTACACGATCTCTCTGGTGACGCCGCCAAATGCCTCGAATGCCCGCACATGGCAAGCCAGCAGCGTTTCGATACGCATGTCGGTGACAAACTCCGCGTAGCTGACACGGCTGTAGCCCAACGTCGCAACGAACGCCGCGAGCATGCCGAGTTTGTGCCCCGGCTTACGAAACTCAATCCAGTCCATCTGCATCTGATGTCCCGGCTCTGTCTCGAATCTGACCACCGGGTCGGGGCGTGCAGCGGGGCGAAGCTTCTGCAGATACTCCTGCACCCGACGCAAACCGCCCGTGTAGCCGCGCTCCTCAATCTCCCGCTTGAGCACCGTCGCCGGAATCCAGTCCGGCTTCGCTGCTTCGACACGGCCCTGCAAATAGGCCTTGAAGGGCGCAAGCTTGCCGACGACTGGCTGACGGGCCTTACGCTGCGGCGGACCCGATTCCAGATACTTCCTGACTGTGTTGACTGCCATGCCGGTCTCGACCGCGATGTCCCGAAGGCTGTTTCCCTGGCGACGCAGAATCTCGATTTCCATGTACTCCTCGTAGCTGATCACGGGCCGCCCAAAAGGAGCAACCCTACAACGAGGTGTATCAATTCCTAACTGCGTTGCTGTATCAATTTACAACTGCGCGCGACAAGATAACGATACGCCTATTTTAAGCGGGCTTCTTCCGGCGAAGGAGACTATCCACGCGGAGTTGGTAATATCAAAGAACATCGACAAACAACCAAACAATCAAGCGCAGTTGCATGGACATCTTTTACTACTGGCAGAAGCTGGAATCGAACCTGAAGAACCGTGAGGTCGGATACTTCGGCTCCAACAACTCAAAGCTCACAGACCTCGCTGGACGCTTGCCCAAGCGAATCTGGGTGTTCAAGACGCCGAAGGGCATGAAAGGCTCAATTCAGCTCGTGGGCTCGCTTTTGGTCTCCGATGAGCCACGCGTTGCCGTCAATACCGACTATCCGAACGTGATTTACTACGACCCGTTCTCGCCCGAATCGGTCATCTACACGGAGTCAGGTACGGCTGAGCGAATCACGGAAATTTCGGGTCATTTCCAGTACCGATTCCATGCAGCGTTCAGCGCTAATTTTCAAGGTGACTCGGGAATCCAGGCGTTGGAAACCAACGTCGTGCGTGGCTTGGAGTCGATGGTCGCAGCGTGGCCCAAGGTCCAGCTGCTCGAGCGGGTCAAGGAACCGGAGAAGGTGTACCCCATCAATCCATTTGCCAACAAGCCCATTAAGGCGCCGAAAGGACAATGAAGCGACGAGCAACAGTAATTTGTGAGCGCAACGGCAACGTTCTACTGGTCGCCCGGGAGCGTGGTCGCTGGGCTTTCCCAGGTGGCCGGCAGAAAGCCGGTGAAGACATCGCGTCCACGGCAATCCGGGAACTCGACGAAGAGACTGGGCTGCAAGTTTCAAATAACCACTACCTCTTCCGTTTCGGGGTCTGCGAACCCGGCACTTCGTCTTCATTGTTAGGCTGACGGACGGCTCGGAACCAATACCGTCGAACGAAATAGCGCGCTGCCAGTGGGTCAAACTGAAAGACCTTGCGAAGTTGGACACGAGCATTCCGACTAAGGGGATTGCGGAAATCTTCCTTCGTCAATCGCGCGGCAGCAAAAAGTCGCTGAGCAAGGCAATACAGACATTGATGACATAATCAGCACGAGCTCAGCAGAAGTTGCGACTGACTGCCGTTAGCCCGCCGAGCAGGTGAGACAAATCGACGAGCCTCTGCGCAACCAGGTGGCGAACCTCGCCTTCGCATTGCCACGTTCCGTACACGGCGAGGAGCGACGCGCCCAACACCTCCTGCCGGAACTTCTCCTGAACCGATGTCCAGATGATGATGTTCACGTTGCCGGTCTCATCCTCAATGGTGAGAAACATCACGCCTTTCGCCGTTCCCGGCCGTTGCCGCACTGTGACCAACCCGCAGCCACGAGCGAGTCTGCCATTACGATAGGTCATGAGTGTTGCCGCTGGCATCAGGCGCTGTTCTAGCAGGGCTGGCCGCAGAAGGGAAAGTGGATGCCGGCCGAGCGTGAGGCTCATCGAGTTGTAGTCTGCGACGATGTCTTCGCCTTCCGACGGCGCCCCGAACGCAGGCGTTTCGTCATCGACGCAAGCATCGGCAAGGATGTCGCTGTCGGGCACAGCGGCGACGGACGCCCAGAGCGCTTCGCGTCGATTGCCAGCGAGCAGTGACAGCGAGTTTGCTGCTGCCAGAACCTTGAGGTCATTTCGGTCGAGTTGCGCGCGGCGCGCAAGGTCGCTGACGCTGGAGAACTGCCTCACGGCTCTCGCGGCTTCGATTCGCTCCGCTGCACCGTCCTTCATGCCCTTCAACAGCGACAGGCCAAGGCGTACTGATGGCCTGGATGCCGATGTTTCACGCTCGAGCACCGAATCCCAGTTGCTGATGGTGACGTCGGCTGGGAGCACCTTCACGCCATGTCGCTGCGCATCCTGAATCAACTGCGACGCGGAGTAGAAGCCGAGTGGCATGCTGTTCAGCATCGCCGCGAGGAACGCCTCCGGCTCATGACACTTCAGCCAGCTGCTCGCGTACACAAGCAGCGCGAAGCTCGCCGCGTGGCTTTCCGGGAAGCCGTATTCGCCAAAACCGTGAATTTGCTGGAAGATGGATTCGGCGAAGTCCTTCGTGTAACCGCGCTCGGTCATACCGTTGACGATGCGGTCGTAGTATTTGTCGAGACCACCCTTACGTTTCCAGGCGGCCATCGCGCGGCGCAACTGGTCCGCTTCGCCCGGCGTAAAACCGGCAGCCAGGATGGCCACCTGCATCACCTGCTCCTGGAAGATGGGCACGCCAAGCGTTCGCCCGAGAGCGACCTCCAATGCGTCGCTCGGATACGTCACCGGCTCCAGTCCTTGGCGCCGGCGCAGGTAAGGATGCACTGCGCCGCCCTGAATCGGGCCCGGCCTCACGATGGCCACCTCGATAACGAGGTCGTAGAACTCTCGGGGCTTCATCCGCGGCAGCATGCTCATCTGCGCACGCGACTCAATCTGGAACACGCCCACGGTGTCCGCCCGCGAAATCATCTCGTAGGTCGCCGCGTCCTCGGGAGGTATGTCCTGCATCTCGAAACGCTCACCGCACTGCTCTGACACGATGTCGAGCGTGCGACGGATGGCCGACAGCATGCCAAGTGCGAGCACATCGATTTTCAACAGGCCGAGCGCTTCCAGGTCGTCCTTGTCCCACTGAATGGCGGAGCGGTCTGCCATCGTCGCGTTCTCGACGGGGACCAGCCGCGTGAGCTTGCCGCGGCTGATGACGAAGCCACCGGAGTGCTGCGACAGGTGGCGTGGAAAGTTGAGAATCTGAGCAGCAAGCTTCGCCCAGAGACCGATGAGCGGATTCTCCGGGTCCAGTCCGGATTCAGCGAAGCGTTGAAGCAGGTCGGCCGAATGGTCGAACCACTGATGCGATTTCGCCACCTTGTCCACAATTTGCGGGTCGACGCCGAGCGCCTTGCCGCTTTCGCGCAGCGCGCCGCGTGGCCGGTATGTGGATACCGCTGCAGCAATCGCCGCACGGTCGCGCCCGTACTTCCGGTAGATGTATTGGATGACCTCTTCGCGACGTTGATGCTCGAAGTCCACGTCGATGTCGGGTGGCTCGCCACGTTCCTTGCTGATAAAGCGCTCGAACAGCATGTTCCCGCGTGATGGGTCGACCTCCGTCACGCCGAGGCAGTAACAGACCGCACTATTCGCCGCCGACCCGCGCCCCTGACACAGGATGTGCTGACTGCGGGCAAAGCGCACGATGTCGTAGACCGTGAGGAAATAGGCCTCATATTCCAGTTCGCGGATGAGCTGTAGCTCGTGCTCAATCTGCTCCTGGACGTTGTGCGGAATGCCGTTGGGATAGCGCCGGTGCGCACCGATGTATGTCTCCTGCCGTAAATACGCTTCGTGCGTAAAACCCTCTGGCACGAGCTCGTCGGGATATTCGTAGCGAAGCTCGTCGAGTGAGAAGTTACACCGTTCAAGAATGTTGAGCGTCTCGTACAGTGCACGCGTCGGATACAGGTTCCCCAGCCGAAACCGAGAACGCAGATGGCCCTCGGCGTTTGGCGCGAGGTCGTATCCGCATTCGGCGACGGTCTTACGCAACCGGATTGCCGTCATCGTGTCCTGCAGCGGCTTACGCGAGCGGACATGCATGACGACGTTGCCCGTCGCCACGACCGGTACGCGATACTGGTCCGCCACATGCTCGACGATGCCCCGATGGATGTCGTCCATCGCGTGCTGGTGCAGCGTCAGTCCGACCCATGCACGTCCCGCGAACACGTCGTTCATCCATTCGAGCTGGACGGCCAGCGCATCTTCGGTCGCCGGGAAATCGGGCACCAGAATGGCGAGGCAGTCCGGCATTCCCCGCAGATGCGTGTAGCCTTTCTCTGGCTTCGAGATGTCGTGCGGCGTGAGCAGGTATTCGCCTTTCGCTGCACGCATGCGTCCGAGCGTGATGAATTCGGAAAGGTTGCCGTAGCCCTCGCGATTTTGCGCCAGCAAGATGAGACCGAAGGCCGGCGACCGGTCTGCATTCACGAGCTGAAAGTACGAGCCGATGACCAGGGGGAGCTTTTCTTTCTTCGCTTCGACATGGGCGCGTACGACGCCGGCGAGCGAACACTCGTCGGTTATTGCGAGGCCTGAATAACCGAGCTGGGATGCACGCAGCACCAGCTCTTCTCCGTGCGAGGCGCCGCGGAGGAACGAGAAGTTGGTGAAGGCGAAAAGCTCCGCGTACTCTGGAAGCATCGACGATGGGAAGTCCACGATTGCACCGTCTTATCCGAAGAGGCCGTGCAGATACCAGCGCACTTCTTCCGTCTTCACGACGGGCCGTTCGCGATAAATCCAGTAGCAGCTTTTATCGGCGGCCTCTGCAACGTAGTAGTCGCGCGTCACCGCTTCGCTGTCGTGCCATCCTGCCTCGATGCGCTCCCCAGTCGACACGAGCCTGAGCGGCGAGCCGTAGAACGGTCGATGGTTCTTCATCATGAGCTTGATGGGTTTCTCGAGCAGCCAGGTCGGTCGTGGCAGACCTGGAGGCGGTGCCTGCACCTTCGCATCGTTCTGGATGGGCACCCAGCGGTTCGCCATCTCCGGCCTGTGGTCGGATGTCGGCGCCGCGCGCTCGACGTTCTCCGTGCCAAGCCGCGCAACCAGCAGCTCGATAAGGCGATTGTGGTCTTCAGCTGAACCGCCCGGGTCGAGAAAGAGCGAATCGCTCGGTGGCTCGGCGGGCTGCACGCTGGACGCGGTCAGCCGGACCGCCAGGACGGCGGCTGGCAGTTCGGTGCGACCGAGGCGTTCCTTCAGCAAACGAACGAGGTGCTCCTCGTGCCATGTCGGTTCCGCAAGCGCTATCTCGAGAGTGGTTGGCTCGATGGCTTCGCGGCCGCGCTCATGCTCGAGCGACACCGTGGCATGGGTCAGCGCGAACTGCTGCGCGCTCAACCAGCCGCACAACTGGACTATGAGGCGTTTCGCCGAAAACAGGATGGCGTCGGCATGCTCGACCCGGTCAGGAAGCTCGGTGCGCGCGCTGAAAGTCGGCGGCATCTCGAGCCATTGGTACAGTTCGGGCGAGAGGCCGTAGGCGCGGTCGAGCGCATCGAGCAGCCCGACGCCACAGCGTTTCTTCAGGCCGGCCCGCGGCAGGCGACGGATGTCGGCCAGCACCCGGCAGCCTAGGCCTTGAAACCAGTCGGCAAACCCGCGCAGCTCCTGCACGACCGTGAACGGCAGTGCGTTGAGGTTCCGCTCGAGCGATGGCATCTTGAGCACGCGGCACCAGCCGCGTTTTGCAAGCAGCCATGCTCCCTGGCCAGTCGGCGCCACGCTCATGCGAATCGTCACGCCGATAGACATCACGACCTCGCGCATCAACGCGCAGACTTGGCGGATACCACCGAAGAGACGCAGGCTGGCCGTCACGTCCATCACGATGGTTTCCTCATCGCAGAGCGCGACTTGCGGCGAGAAGCGCAGCAGACCGAAGGCGACCTCGCGCTGCATATCTCGCTCGCGCTCGATGCTCCGGTCGTACATCAGCGCGTCCGGCGATAGCGTAGTCACGCCGCCGCGTTTCATCCCCGGAAGCACACCAGCCTCGCGCGCCATCGAATCTGCCACCACCACCTTGTCGCGCTCGAGCACGACGCACCCGTGCTCAGTGCGAGGTGACCACCTCGGACGGAACACCTCCAGCGAAAGCCGGGGCAGGAAGATGGCGACGAACACGGCCATAGGGGCTGAGAAGAATCGGAGACGGTTGCAGAGTGATGGACAGCGTTTCGCTTCGTATTGGGCCCCGTCGCTTGACGACATCGACGACGAGGCCACCGTCAGCGGGTCGCACTCCCAGCCGCAACGTGGCTGGCGAAGAATCCTGCGCGCTGGCGAGCGGCCGAATGAGCACAAGCAGCGTTTCCGACGTTTGCGCTGCCAGGTGTAATCGCCGCAGCGCCTCGGTTCGGATGTGCTGTTGCCACAAAATGAGCGCGCCGCAGCTCCCCGCCTGAAGCACGCGTTCTGCACACCAGAGCGCATCCGCCGTTTTTGGTGCTCGCAGCCTCATCAGTCGTTCGACCGGCACCCCGAGATACGCGAACGCCAGCGAATTAGGGACATGCGGCGGCTGCAAGAGCGCAATTGGACGTGCGCTGAGTTCGGCGAGCGCCGGCTTCAGGAGTCGCATCTCGCCAATCCCTGGTTGCTGGACCAGCAGCTCCACCAATGCACCCAGTGGCCAGCCGCCGCCGGGTAGCTCGGCCGACAAGGCCGCGTAGCCGGTGTCGACCGTCCTGCCGTGAACGCGCGCGAGCTGAGCCCCGCGCCAAAGCGTTATTCCCCCCGACTCCGAATACATATTTCTGTCGAGCGCAGCATCGAGGGAGCGCGCCCGTTCCTCGGGCGTGCGTAACTGCTGTGCGGCTAAGACAGGCCGACCCACGATCTGGCTCCAGGAGTA